>Ga0207772_100060_pt1 | contig 131342 bp, 116 predicted proteins | sample A23M3SouthBayCA_2_FD_187750 | JGI IMG/M metagenome (GOLD analysis project Ga0207772, IMG submission 187750) | Aerobic enrichment media microbial communities from Eden Landing Ponds, California, USA - A23 M3 (2) (SPAdes) | ecosystem: Environmental > Aquatic > Marine > Unclassified | place...
AGGCGGGTCATGCGCCGGGGCCCCACCCGTTCCCATCCCGAACACGGCCGTTAAGCCCGGCAGCGCCGATGGTACTGCCCGCAGGGCGGAAGCGTAGGTCCCCGACTGCTCGCTTATTTGATTGAAGCCCTTTACGCTCACCGCGTAAAGGGCTTTTTTACTTATATGTGTTTTTCTTGTATGGAAATGAAATTGGCAAGCTGATCTTAGATTTTGGTATCCAGAATCTCAGCCTTATCCTGATACCAATTATAGAAGGTATCATTTGCTATACGTTCTTTAACTTCATCCATCAGCCACAAATAGAAGGTTAGGTTATGCAACGTGGCCAAGCTGAGTCCTAACAGTTCATCATTGCGAAACAGGTGATGTATATATGACATCTTGTATTTCTGACACAGATCAGAGGGAAAGTCCGGATCAAGTGGCTTATTATGATTTTTCCATTTGGCATTGTGGATATTGATGTACCCATTCTTGGTGAAAATTTGACCGTTCCGTGCATTACGGGTAGGCAACACACAATCGAACATGTCAAGGCCACGGGCAATGCAGTGCAAGAGATTGGCCGGTTTGCCTACGCCCATTAAGTATCTGGGCTTGTCCTTAGGCAAATAATCGGTATTCAGATCAGTCATTTCGTACATGAGTTCGGTAGGTTCTCCCACGCTGAGACCGCCGATAGCAATACCCTCAAAATCAAGGTCGGTGATATACTTTGATGATTCAATTCTTAAATCCTCGTATGTACCCCCTTGGACAATACCAAACTGGGCTTGGCTGTGCCCGTATTTAGGTTTTGTATCCAGAAAAGCCTCACGACCCCGCTTCTCCCAGCGGTGGGTAAGCTCCATCGACTCTTTGGCATATTCATAACTACAGGGATAAGGCGGGCACTCATCAAGTACCATCATGATGTCAGATCCCAGCGTTCGCTGTATATCTACCACGTTTTCAGGTGTAAACATATGTTTCGATCCATCGAGATGGCTTTTGAACTGGGCGCCCTCTTCAGAAAGTTCACGATTATCCGAAAGGGAATACACCTGATAGCCGCCAGAATCAGTTAGGATTGGTCGATTCCAATTCATGAAAGAGTGCAGGCCACCTGCGTTTTCAATAATATCACAGCCTGGACGTAGATAAAGGTGATAGGTATTGCTTAATATTATTTGGGCTTTGACTTTATCAATAAGTTCGTCTTGTTTTACTGCTTTGACGGTAGCCAGTGTACCCACTGGCATAAAAATAGGGGTGGATATTTCTCCGTGTTCAGTTGTTAGAGTGCCGAGTCTTGCTTTTGTTGAAGTGGCTGTTTTTTTAAGATCAAACAATGGATGTGATTGAATTAATATTATTGTGAGTAATGAAGCACGAAAATAGTAAAATTATTTATGCAACATTAACAACCTATTTCGTATTCTTAGAAAAATTATTAGGCTAATTAGCATTTAATTATTTAGAATATTGTTAGACGAGTTTATGTCGCAAAAGACGTTGGTAATTGTTCCCACATATAATGAAGGCAACAATATTTCCCGCCTTATTGAGAAGGTAATGAGTCTTGATACATCAATTCACCTATTAATTATTGATGATGGATCCCCCGATGGGACGGCTGATGTTGTAAAAAACAAACAGCAAGCATATGACGGACGCTTACACCTGATTGAGCGTTCGGGGAAACTAGGGCTTGGTACAGCTTATGTACGGGGATTTAAGTATGCCCTGGACCATGACTATGCATATATCTGTGAAATGGATGCCGATTTCTCCCATGATCCAGAAGATTTGCCGCAATTGATCGAAGAAGTGAGTGAGGGTCGGACAGATGTAGCGGTAGGATCCCGTTACGCTAATGGTATCAGTATTATTAACTGGCCACTGAGTCGACTTATTCTTTCCTACAGTGCCAACTTATATGCACGATTTATCACCGGTCTCCCCATTTTTGATACAACCGCCGGTTTCAAATGCATACATCGAAAAGTACTAGAAGGTATTTCGGTGGACAAGATTAGCTCAAATGGCTATGCATTTCAAATTGAGTTGCATTTCCGGGCATGGAAAGCGGGCTTTGATCTTAAGGAAGTAGCCATCATTTTTCGTGAACGTGAGGAGGGGGTCTCCAAGATGTCTAAAGCCATTGTTTGGGAGGCGATTTGGCGTGTTTGGACGCTTAAGTTGCAAAGTATGTTTGGCAAGCTATAAGAAGGTGTGCCAGAAATGGGAATAATATATTTTTTTAATTGTTCCCCATTTACTCTTGTGCATAAAGGTTAAATTTGCATACACAGCGAAACTTGGTCCCCAACAGCCAGTATGAAGTATCAAACATTAATTCCTTACAATCTCACTTGAAGTTGTTATATTTGAAATCAATTTAGCAGAATTCGTAGACAAACCATTTATGCAGTATTTAGATTTTGAACAACCGATTGCTGACCTGGAGAAGAAGATCAAGGAACTTAGCGAACTCTCGGTGGCTGATGATGAAGTGCTTTCGCCGGAAATAGAAAGGCTTGAAAAGCGCGTTGACGAACTTCGTGAATCAATTTTTACCAACCTAACTCGTTGGCAGCGCGTGCAGTTAGCTCGCCATCCGGATCGTCCATACACGCAGGATTACATCTATAAGATGTGTGATAATTTTGTAGAGATTCATGGCGACCGGTATCACAGCGACGACAAAGCCATTATAGGTGGTTTTGCCACAATCGATGGGCAGTCGGTAGTTATTATGGGGCACCAAAAGGGACGTGATACCAAGAGTAGGCAATTTCGCCGTTTTGGGATGGCCAATCCCGAAGGCTATCGCAAAGCTCATCGGCTGATGAAATTGGGCGAAAAATTTGATATCCCTGTCATTACGTTGCTGGATACGCCTGGTGCATATCCTGGCCTTGAAGCTGAGGAGCGTGGACAGGCTGAGGCCATTGCTAAAAACCTGAAGATGATGGCAACACTTAAAGTCCCCATTATTTCGGTGGTGATTGGTGAAGGAGCCAGCGGTGGGGCTATCGGTATAGGTATGGGCAATGAAGTGTATATGATGGAAAACACATGGTATTCGGTTATTGCTCCAGAATCGTGTTCTACTATTTTGTGGAAAAACCGGGATTATAAAGAGCAGGCCGCTGCGGTATTAAAACTAACGGCTCCTGATCTTAAGGATATGAATGTGATTGACGGGGTCATCGAAGAACCGCTCGGCGGAGCACACCGCGATCCTGATCAGTCGGCAAAGGCGGTGAAGAAACAACTATTGAATTCGCTGAACCGTCTTAAAGAGATGTCACCCGAAGAATTGGTCGAGAAACGCATCGAAAAATATTCCCAGATGGGCGAATGGAAAGAAATATCCAAAGCTAAACAAGCATAAATACGAGTGTTCCCTGAGAAAGCTTCTATTTATACCTACACACATCAACTGCGGAGCCGTTACGGGGAGACCGACCAGATGGGCTATGTATATTATGGGCGGTACCTGGAATATTTTGAGGAAGCCCGTACCGAGATGATCCGTTCGCTAGGTTTCCCATATACCAAGCTCGAAGAGAGCGGCGTGATGCTGCCTGTTGTTCATACGGAAGTTGATTACAAAGCTCCGGTATATTACGATGAGTTGATGAGTATCGAGGTAATGCTGTTTGATATTCCAACGGTGAAGCTGGAGACTTTTTACAAAGTGTCTACCAATCGCCGGGAACAGCCGCACATTTTCGGAAAAGTGGTACTCTGCTTTATGAAAGAGGAGAATCGTAAACCGTGTAGGGCGCCAACAGCTTTTATTAATAACTTGACTGCTAATATCAACGCTTCAACATAATGTCCAATCGCCAAACGAACCTTTATTTGTTGGTTCTTGTATCCATTTCGGGGGTAATTTTAGTTGGACTCGGAGGCGGTCTTTTTAACCAGCAGTCGCCATGGCAGATACAGTGGCAGCACGAAGCGTTTTCAAATCTTTGTCATCAAAATCCCGCCCGTTCGTTCTGGATCAACGGGCAGCCCATGGCGGTCTGTAGTCGGTGCCTGGGGATCTACGCAGGCTTTGGCATAGGCTGGCTCACGTTACCGCTGTATGCAATCGCAAATATGGCTGAGAAGTGGAATTTCAAAAAAGTAGCGATGGCCATAGTTTTAATAAATATTTTTGATATAGTTGGAAATATCCTCGGTTTTTGGGAAAATACCTTGGTCTCACGATTGGCGCTTGGGTGCATGATGGGAATGTCAGCTGCACTGATTTTTTCGGGAGACTTTTTTAAGACAATCATCAAATCAAAAGGGAATCATTATGGAAGAGTCACAGCAACAGATAGGTAGTTTGCCCTCATATTGGAACTCTGTTATTATCGCCGGGGCAATATTTGGGCTGATATCCGCCATTGGACAATTGGTTGGAGGCTATGTGCTTATTAACACTGGTGAACAATCCAATATAATTAATGTCGGATTTTGTTTGATTGGAGCTTTTGCAGGATTTACAGCATTATGGCATTATAACGATCTTGGTGATTTTAGTATGTCACTGGGTCGGGGTGCCCTTATCGGTTTTTTGGCAGGAGCAGTTGCTGCTCTTCTTAGTATGGGCTTTGTTTGGATCTGGAAACTTATCGATCCCAGTTATGAACAGGCATTTAAGCAAGCTAATATTGCTATGATTGAAAATGATGGGAGCATTCCCGACGAATGGAAGCAAATGTCGATTGACATGATTCATGATCCAAGTTTGATGATGACCATCCTTACTTCAATTGGGGGAATAGTATTTATGGGAGTCCTCAATATGTTAACCGGCATGCTGGGGGTTAAAGTATTCGGCAAAAAAGAAGAAAAATTCTAGGATAGAGATACGTTATAGTGACAGATCAGGCTTCGGAGAATAAGACAACAAATCCTCTTTACAAACCCTGGATTGAACGCAACGGTTTTGCCCATTGGGCCATAGCCATCTTTTGGATAGTAGGAGCGTTTATACTGTTCCAGTTTACTGCTTCCATCGTAGCGCTTGTATTGGTGGCTTCGAAGAAAGGAATCAGCGCTAATCCGGCTGAGATGATGGACATGATGCAGCAGAATCTGGACCTGTTGTTTGTGGGCAATACCAGTGGACAAATTCTGTTCTTAGGATTGGCCACTTGGTTTGTGACGCGGTTGCACAGCTCAGCAGAAAATAGGTCAACATTTCTTCGATTTAGCTTTCATAAGGATACGCTGCAGAAGACCGGAATTACCTTCTTGTTGATTATTGCGGCTCAGCCAGCGGTCTGGTTTCTTTCATGGCTCAATGCGATGATCCCGGTTCCGGAATTCTTCAGCAACATGCAGAATACGCAGATGCAGATGATTGAAAACTATCTGAGAGGCGATCACCTGATGGTAATTACCCTGTTTCATGTAGCACTGGTTCCGGCCATCTGTGAAGAAACACTCTATCGGGGATACGTTATGCGTGCCTTCCAAAAAAGCTGGGGGGTATTGCCCGCTATTATTATTTCGGGATTATTCTTTGGTCTCTACCATGTTCAGCTCAGTAATCTACTACCACTGGCCACCCTCGGAATGTTATTCGCGTATGTTACCTGGGCTTCGGAAAGCATTTATCCTGCTATTGTGGCTCATTTGGTGAATAATGGGGGGAGTGTACTGATGGGTACCTATTATCCTGAATCGGCTTTTTCAGAGATGACGCCCGAAGCAATGCCCCCGGTGTGGGCCGTAATTCCCAGTCTGTTAATTACGGCATATATTGTATATTGGTTATATAATCAGCACACGAAACAACCGGCTAAGGAGGTCTGACTATGTACGAAGGATCAAAACCAAATGAGATTGAGAATTGGACCTGCGTTATGGAGCGGGGTACCGAGTACGAGGTTGAGATTGCTAAAAACTATCTGGCTGATCTTGATATTCCCTCGAACATCCTGTCGAAACGAGATTCGGTTATCAGCGTAAACGTAGGTGAAATGGCGCTGGTTTATCTCTATGTTCCGCAAGAATATGAGGAACAGGCCCGCGAAGCGCTTGAAGATATGGATCTGTCTGAGGAAGATGCTAATGACGAAGAAGAATAACTGACCTGTGAGCGAATTAACAAAGCGCATTCTCTTTGCGGTACCGGCAGCTATTCTGTTTTTATATATTACTTGGGTGGGCAGCTTTTATTTTACCGGGCTTATAGTGTTGGTTGCTTTGTTTATACAACGTGAAATTTCTTTAATCAGCGAAAGTGCTGATTTTAAGCCGGATACCTTTTTCCCCTACACGATTGGTTTGTGGATTTTGTTGAGTCCGCTGCTGTCTCATGCCCTTATTTTGGGTATTGCTATATTCCTGATATTTATGGCTGTCCAAGTGTTTAAAACCGGTGATCGTGCCCTCAAAGAACTTATTTCTACAACCTTTTGTGGGATTTATGCTCCGCTGGGGCTTCTAACCTTATTGATGCTCCGGAATATCGGAAGCACTGAAACCGGGTTTCTGTTGACAATCACCCTCTTGCTTATGGTCTGGGGCAACGACGTGTTTGCCTATTTTGGTGGTAAAGCATTTGGAAAAAATAAGTTGGCGCCCACGGTTAGTCCCAATAAAACCTGGGAGGGTTTTTTCTTCGGGATTTTAGGTGCCCTTGTTGGATTGTTACTTGTGATATATTTGACTCCGATAAAATTCCCAGTCTCGGTTGTAGCAGTGGCTCCGGCGGCTCTTCTTGTTAGTATTTTTGGTCCTATTGGAGATCTCACCGAAAGCCGCCTCAAGCGGGCCGCGAATATGAAAGATGCCTCAAATATTTTGCCCGGCCACGGTGGTTTTTTTGACCGCTTTGATGCGCTTATTTTGGCCGCTCCTGCTTTTTATTGTTATCTCTATCTGTTAAAAATTATTGGACATGTCTCGTTTTAGTATCGAAACTTTTGACAACGAATTAGCTCTTGAAAATCCCTTTACCATTGCCCGCGGCACCAAAGAAACCGTCCCTAATGTAGGGGTTCGTCTTAGAGCGGACAGGATAACCGGTTATGGCGAAGCGGGTCCTAACAGCCGGTATGATGAGGATGCCGAAAAAGTAATGGCCTTTGTTGCTCAGCTGCCGGACCCCTTTTTTGATGATATTGATGCTCCACATGCAGTTGCAAAGAAGTTGCATGATGTGAACATGCCAGTACAGTCGGCCAGAGCGGCCGTGGAGATGGCATGGCTCGACTGGTGGGGCAAAAGTCACCAGCAACCGCTTTGGAAGCTCTGGGAGGCCCCCTCCAACAAGACCCCATCCACCTCTTTTACCATTGGTCTGGATGAGATTGACGTGATGCAGCACAAAGTTGAGGAAGCTGCTGAGTATCCCATCCTAAAAGTGAAATTAGGTACTGATCGTGATCGCAAAATCATAAGAGCTATTCGGGAGATTACTGATAAGCCTATTCGGGTAGATGCTAATGAAGGTTGGGAAACATTAGACGTGGCCAAAGAGCAGATTACATTTCTGGCGGATCAGAATATAGAGCTTGTCGAGCAGCCCATGCCGGCAGCCATGCATGATAAGATGACCGAGCTCAAGCAATGGTCACCGCTGCCCCTGATGGCCGATGAGAGTTTTAAAGGCAATGAGAATTTGGATAAAACCGCAGAGGCTTTTCACGGTATCAACATTAAGCTGATGAAAATAGGCAGTCTTGTGAAAGCTCGTGAGGTTATTCAACAGGCACGAGCTCGTGATTTACAGGTGATGGTTGGCTGCATGATCGAGAGTTCGCTGGCTATTTCAGCGGGTGCATTGATTGGAACGTGGGCCGACTACGTAGATTTAGATGGGTTCCTATTGATCAAGGATGATCCGTTTGAAGGATTGGAACTGACTACCGACAAAGAAGTACAGCTCAGTGATAACCCGGGATTGGGCGTTCATCCCAGGGATTAAGGATTACGGATACTTTTTGGTTTTTCTTGTTCATTGGATTTTGTTTTTATCAACACAAAAGCGCCAATAATCATTATGCCAAGCACGAGGTTTCGGACAAGCGTAAACTCGAGGCTCGAGGAAAAGCCAAAGGCACCGAAACAGCCACAACTCTCCACGCTCATTCCCTGAGAATAGAAGTAGCCAAGCACGGAAGAGAATCCACCCAGCATCAAGAACGCGCCGCTTAGTGCCCATTTCAAATATTTGCCCCAAAGTAGAAAGGCAGCCAGAATCAGCTCGAGGATGGAGGTAGCAATTACGATAGGACCGGCATATTCGATCAGCCAGAAATATTCGGTGGCCAATAATTCTACCAGATAACGAGCATCTGAACCGTTGATTAGTTTACCTATACCGGAGAATACGAAAAGGCCACCAAGTAAAATCCGAATGCCGGTGAGCAAAATAGTTTTGTAATTCAAATCAGGTATATTTGTGTGGAATTTTTGGCTACTTTTAAATGTAATTGTTTCCAGATAAAAAATTGAAACAAATCAGGACATGAATATACTTATAACTGGTGGGACGGGCTTCATTGGATCGTATTTGAGAACGCTGCTGCTTCGCGAGGGACATCTGCTGACAATTATTACGCGCAGCCCCAAGAAGTACAAAAGTGAAAAGGCCCAGAATCAACGCTTCGTTTCGTGGGATGATAACATGGTGGCTGAAATGGAAAAGTCGGATGTGGTCATTAACCTTGCTGGGGCTTCCATTTTTGGCCGTCGCTGGACCGACGAGGTCAAGCGGCAGATATACGATAGTCGTATTGAGTGCACAAAACAGCTTGTTAACGCTATTGAAAAAGCTGACGACCGTCCATCGTTGATGATTTCAGCTTCGGGGGCCGATTACTATGGGGACACTGGTGACAAAATTCTGGATGAATCGGCCGAGCCGGGCAATAGTTTCCTGGCACGCGTCTGTATGGATTGGGAGAAGGCAGCCCAGCCGGTTACGGATGTGGGAGTTCGTCTTGCAAATCCGCGTATTGCCGTTGTTTTGGAACAGGATGGCGGAGCCTTGCAGCAGATGCTGTGGCCATTTAAGCTGGGTGTAGGCGGACCTATTGGCAGTGGCAACCAATATTTTCCATGGATTCACATGATGGATCTTTGCCGCGGACTGATGTTTGCTATAGAGAACAAAGATTTTGAGGGGCCATATAATTTAAATGCTCCCAATCCGGTAACGATGAACGAATTTGCCGACGAGCTGGCCACCCAATTACATCGCCCATCACTGTTTAGGGTGCCCGAATTTGCGCTGGATCTAGTTTTAGGCGAAGCAGCCAATCCCGTTATCACCAGCAAGCGGCTACAGCCAAAGAAATTACAGCAACATGGCTTCGAATTTAAATTCAGCTACTTGCGTGAAGCTCTGGCCGACATTTTGTAAGTAGCCTTTTACAACTCCCTACCTTCCGTTGGTACTACTTTTTTCGGGTTGACCGTAGAGGGTCCATGTGCGAAGGCCTTCCCGGGTTTGAGCAATTAACTCGTTATAGCCATCATTATCAATGTCGATGATTGTCGGATATTTCATTGCTGCTGTAGGTACGGTATAGAGACGTTCGCCACTACTTGCTTTCCATACATACAGCCGTCCAAAGTTGGCCAGGGCTACGATATCCTTTTGGTTATCTTTTTCGATATCGGTAACAAGCGGGGAGAACGAGGAGGCCGCTGGTTGCCCCATATTCTGAGTGAAGCGGAGTTGACCGTTAGTGCTGATCAAAAATACTGATCCATTAGAACTCATTGTAAGAATCATAGGTTCATTATATACCTGGTCACCACTTTCTACCGTCAAATTATGAACGGAGGGTGTACCTACCAGCGAGCTGTTGGAAGCGTATATAGCTTCTGTCTTCGAAGATTTGGTCTTGTTATCAAATACATTTAAAGAATCATCGAACATTTGGTTTGGACCTACTGAATAGAGATATCCATCCGCTGCGTTAGCCAGGATATTTCCCTTGTAGATTACGGGCGATCCATTGAGTGATGCATTGATGAATTTGGGATATCCCGAGATGTGATTACCATCGGGAAGCCAGGCATGAATTGCATTTTCAGAGAATGCAAGCACACTTTTGGAGCCACCGAAGGTATCCACAACAGGCTTGGTTTTAATTTCTGCATTTGAGGATACCGGCCAGCCGTTGATATTTAGTCCCCGACCGTTCAGGGCGTGCAGTTTGCGGTCGGCTGTGGCTACAATTGCATTAGGGAGGCCATTGCGATCAATATCATCTATCACGAGTGGCGCAGTTATTTTCTCGTTCAATGTAAGTGGAAATTTGGGAAGTGACTGCCCATTATCGTTCCATCCATAAATTTTGTTTCCTGCTGCTAGCAAAATTACATTTTGGTTGGTTGCGTACCAATCGTACACTACGGGCGAACCAATAGGCTGATCGGTACCGGTATTGGCTTGCATCACAACCGTGCCGTCGGCCGCAAGGGCATACACATCGCCTGATTTAGTGGCGAATATCACTTCATCGCGACTGCTACCGCCAATGTTGGAGAGTACCGGTTCACCAGAGAGGTCCGATCCGGTGGGGAACAGCCATTTTTCCTGATAGGGGGCAGAACGGTCTTCTGTTTGATAGGTGTTAAGCTTAAAAGACAGGCTTCCGGTTTCGTTATTGAGTGAGGTTGAAGCAGTAAGAATATCAAACTTTGAGGTGATGGCATTCAGGTAGCTGTCCGGTGATAGAAATGGTTGAATGAAAGAGTAAAATTCAGGATTTGTGACAAACAGGCTGCTGACTTTCTCCGGCAGATTTTCTTTGATATCACGGAACTGCTGCTCGTAAAACATGGTCCGCCGGCGACTGCGATCGGAAGAGACAATTTCGACAAGCCCTTTACGCTTTGAAATTACAACAGCTTCGCCGGTAATATCGAGATAGAAGTCTTGGAATCCACAGAAGGAACTGCCGATAAGTTTACCGAGTGCCGCGCTGCGGACAAAGTAGGTGCCGTCATTTCGTTCGATGTAACCATCCGCTTCCAGGGCTGCCAGTTCATTTCGAAGAGTGGAAACATCAGATACTTTGCGCAAAAAAAGATGTTCTCCGGTGGAAAGAAAACCTGATTGGGTATACATCACCAGCGAAAATTCGGGTCCCAGTGTCTTGGCTAAACTAGCATACTGTGTTTTACTGCGCATGAGAGTTGAATCGAGTCTGCTGGTATCGGGCAGCGTGGACGGCGGTGCAAGTCGGGGCTGCAATCGGAATAGCCCAAATGCCGTAGCATTGGATGAAATGTAGCGATCGAGTGATATTCGTTTGTTATCACTTGAGATAGCCGCAACCAGATTGCTGGCTACAGCCTCACTATCAAGTGAAATTGACCCCGACAGTTGAACCTGGTTATTTTGCTGTTTGCCCTGTTGTGACACCGACAATAAGGTCGGTTTTGTACCTTTGAGAATATTTTTAATCGTGGGGCGATACATCACTTGACTCAACTGCTGTACCCACCCATCCAGAGAGGGAGTGTTCATAATAATGTGCCCCGGCGTAAGCGAGAGATCTGCAAGATCAGCCTGGGGTAACCGACCGGTATACGCTCGGATAGCATCTTCAATACCCAGGCTCGATTCTGAGAGCAATACATTGTCATGAAGCTGAGCAGCAAAAAGCTGGCGATCTCCCAGATGCAGCACATTAATGACGACGCCATGAAAGTAATACTGGTTTTGGGTAAACTTGCGATAGAACTCTTTTTTCATCCGCTCGATAAAGCCATCCGCCGACTTTGCCATCCAGACGGGTTCCAACTTGTTTTTAGCCCCGCTGTATAGCATGATTGCATTAAGGTTGATGTCTCCGGAAGCGGTTGAATCTACCCGTGACAGCAGTTGAACGGCCGAGGAAGTGATGTCGTCAAGAAAGGGAGAGTAAGAGGATTGCAGTACGGAATTAAGTGTAGCATCCTGCTCTGGAATAACGACGAAAGGTGCTTTTTGGGGGATGGCATCCGACCAGGGACGATCAGGAATGGATGAACACGAGGAGATAAGAATAAGGGCAAAAACAAGAAGACTGGGCGTTTTCAGTTTATTCATGAATCGTCGTAAATTTTCTCCGTAATATTATTACTAAATCGCTGTTAATTTAATAGTTTTCATTAATCACAAGCAGCTAGGGTAGCGGCACAAAAGTAACAATTTTGAGGTAAATGAACTTTCTTAATCCTTTTTTTCTGTTTGGATTGCTGGCGGTGGCACTGCCAGTTATCATTCACCTGATTAATCTTCGCCGTCCCCAGAAAGTATCATTTTCGACGCTGTCGTTTTTTAATGAGCTACGTAAAAGTACCATTCGTCGGATACGAATCAAACAATACTTGCTGATGGCGCTTCGAGCGCTGGCAGTGTTGTTTCTGGCACTGGCGCTGGCACGTCCTTTTTTACCTCCAACGCTAACCGGCTCAGTAAGTTCCAGCGAACCCAAGTCGGTGGCTATTCTTATTGACAATAGTGCCAGCATGAATCGTATTGGCAGCAGTGGCCCGCTTATCGATCAGGCAAAAAGTGTTGCCAACCGCATTGTTGGGAATGCCAATTCCTCCGATCGTTTTTTAATTAGAACAACTAACGCTGGTGACGGCGCCAGTACCGCTTTTACAAGTAAGTCACGTGCAGGTGAACTCATAGAAAAGGTAACGGCTACAAACACCGGACATTATACGAAAGAGAAATTCAAAAGTGTATACGAGCAGCTGCAAGATTCTCCGCAGTCGCAGGCTGTCATTTATCTGATTTCGGATGGTCAAGACAGCCAGCTGCAGGATCTCAAAGACATGAAACTACAGGAGCAGGGCAGCCAAGGCAAGCCGGTATCGTTACAATTGATTAACCTTGAACAGGCCAAGCAGCAGAATGTAGCCGTGTCGTCGGTTTCTCTGAAAAGTCAGATGTTAAGCCAGGGGTCACCTGTGACACTGGCTGTGGAAGTAGAAAATGTAGGAGATGCTGCTGTGGCTAATCAATTTGTCTCGCTGGAAGTAGAAGGAGAGCTTTCGGGACAGTATGAGACATCTCTGGAGCCCGGCGAAACCAAGGAGTTTACCTTCCAGGTAGTGCCGGAAACCACGGGTGATTTAACGGGACGTATTATTGTAGAGGGGGATGAAGTTGATTACGACAATACGCGCTTCTTCGTGATTCGGGTTCCCCAAACTCGTTCCATTTTACTTGTCAACAATCAACAGAAGCAGTCGTCATTTACCTCTTATTTAAAGCCTGCTCTGGAGGCAGCCAGGCAGACCAATACTCAACTTTCCTTTGAAGAAAAAAAGGTTAATGAGGTGGACCAGGCTCAGTGGGGGCAGTACAATGCAATCGTGCTTGACGGAATTGATACCGTACCGGAGTACTGGTTTCAGGATCTGCGTCGTTACGTGCAAAATGGAGGAGGTGTGCTATTTTTTCCTTCCGAAAAAGGAGATGTTAAAAACTATAATCAGTTCTTTTCGCTTTTCAATGCGGGTAATTTTAGTAATGTAATCGGAGAGTACGGATCGTTCAATTCTGTAGTGAAGATGGCTGAACTTCAGGAGGGGCATCCTGTGCTGGATGAATTGTTTAGCAAAAAAGACGATGAGCAAATTAATGTAGAATTGCCGTCGCTGTTCTATTATTACCGTTATCAGCAGCCATCGAATACGGGAACACTGAATTTACTGGAGGCCGCGAATAATGATCCGCTGCTCAGCGAACAGCAGTTTGGTAAGGGGGTGCTGATGGTATCGGCGCTCGGGGCCGATCCGGGCTGGTCGAACTTTCCCGTGAATCCCTTGTTTGCTCCGCTTTATTACCGAAGTATTCTCTATGCATCCTCATCCGAAAATGGGGGGCTCCAACAACACGAGCTGGGTACTCCATTTAGCTGGCAGGGAGTTGGGCAAGAGTCTGGGGTGACGCTTCAAATTAATGATACTGAATACAAGCCTGATATCCAGCAGCAGGCCGAAGGCATCCGCATAAATTATGAAGGACGTGATTGGAAGCCTGGGATATTAACAATTAATACTGATCAGACCGATCACAAGGTGGCTGTAAATCAAAGTATAATGGAATCACGGTTTGATACGTTGGAGGAAGAGCAGTGGCAGACCATGTTTAGTCAGGCCGTAAATGTGAATAGCATAATCAGTGCTGAAGACCTGTCTGCCAATAGTCTGGAAGATGAGCTAAACAGTGCGGTCTTCGGTAAAGAAATTTGGAACTGGTTTATTTGGATAGCATTGCTTTTTTTAGTTACAGAGACCTTGGTTACGCGTCTCTATAAGGCGGAATCCATATCGTAGTAGTATGATAAAAAGCGACATTAATATCATTTTTTGGTTTATTCTGGGTGTTTTTACACTAGGAGCTGCGGTGTTGGCTACAGCTACGCTTGTGAATGTGGTTCGTTTACGCAACAAGCGGCTGAGCTGGGAAGCGGGGAAGCTCGGGGGATATCCTTTGTTTTCCACGCTTTTTATGCTGTCGTCGCTAATAGCCGGTGTTGTTGCATGGTACTGGGGTACAATGAGTGATATTGTAGCTGCAGGTCTGTATTCATGGCTGGGATTCTGCTGGTTTACCACCAGCTATTTTGCGACCAAGCGTTATATTACCGATAACGGAATCGTAAAGAATGTAAACGAGCCGTCGCAGACGGTGGCTTGGCACCAGATTCGTGATTTTGTTGAAAAAGTAAATGAGGACGACACTCACTATATTTTTATTTACGCACTGGAGGAGGGATCCAAACCCGATTCGCTAATTCGACTGGAGTTGACAATCCCCAACAGTAAGAAAGGGGCATTCCAAAAATTAATTTCGCATAAACTCGGCAACCGAATTCGTTGTTATATGAAGGACGATATTAATGTAGAGCAATTTAACCGCCTGTAATAAATCACAACTTATAACTTTTACCACATACACATTTGTTTGAAGAGATACGAAATTCTGATATAGTTCAAGAACGTGCCCTGCTTATCGGGGTATATGGTCCTGAGACTCCTCGTGTGCAAGCTGAAGAATATTTAGACGAGCTTGAACTACTTACTTATACGGCCGGTGGACAAACGGTTGACAAAATTCTACAAAATCGCATGCACCCGGATCCTGCTACGTATGTAGGCTCGGGCAAATTGCGTGAGTTAAAGCGGATGTCTGGTGAGAAAAATATCGATACGCTTATTTTTGATGATGATCTTTCACCAACACAGATCCGCAATGTCGAAAAAGAGACCAAGGTGAAAGTGCTGGATCGCAGCGGATTAATTTTGGATATTTTTGCCTCGAGAGCCAAGACAGCGGCCGCTAAAACCCAAGTTGAGCTAGCGCAACTGCAGTATTTGCGTCCAAGGTTGACCCGTTTTTGGACACACTTGTCGCGGCAGGAAGGTGGTATAGGCACGCGAGGTCCCGGTGAAACCCAGATTGAGATGGACCGTCGTATGATTGACAAGCGCATTGCCACGCTCAAAGAGAAACTTGACAAGATCGACCAGCAGCGCCACACGCAACGCAAGGGACGCTCCGACAAAGTGCGCATTTCGCTGGTAGGCTACACCAATGCCGGCAAATCTACTCTGATGAATGCCCTGACGGATACCGAAGTACTGGCCGAAAACCGCTTGTTTGCCACACTCGATTCCACCGTACGCAAGTACGAGGTCGGGAACCACGAAGCACTGCTATCGGACACGGTAGGATTTATACGCAAGTTGCCGCACGATCTTATTGCCAGCTTTAAGTCTACGCTGGATGAAGTGCGAGAATGTGATATTTTGCTGCACGTGGTTGATGCAGCTTCTATGATGGTTCAGGATTATATCGATGTGGTAGAGGAGACGCTCGAGGATATGGACGTCAATGGCAAAAAGAGTCTGATTGTATTTAACAAGATAGATGCTATTGATACTCAGCGTATTAAGGAATTGAAACGCGCCTATCCCGAGGCGGTTTTTATCTCCGCAGAACGAGGAATCGGGTTAAGTAAACTCGAAGATCGCATCCAGGAACTTATTGAAGAAGATTTCGTAACAAAAACCATGAAAATTCCTGCTGCGAAGTACGAAGGCGTGGCTTTTTTGCATCGCGAAGCAAATATTATAGAAAAAAAATATGTAGGGTCTGATATTAAGCTTACTTTTAGTATAGCGAAGCCTGATTTAATGCGGTTACAAACAATATTGGATAATATTGATACCGCCGAATCAGTTATCTAACAGAAAGTTATCAACTATTGCGATATGCTTACGAATAAATCCATAACAAATCCGACGTTTGAGCCTCTTGAGGCCAGCGATACTGTTGCAGAGGTTACACATCGTATGGATGAACTGGGGGTCCAGCAGCTTCCCGTTGTGGATTATACGACTCAAAAGTTAATCGGACAACTCACAGAAAGCACGATTGGGGATGCCGATCCAACAGACGTTGTTTCTGATCTTGATCTGGAAGAGGCGGTCAAAATCTATGAAAAACAGCACATTTTTGAAGCTGGCCGGCTGATACTACAGTACGAACTCGAGTATTTACCGCTGGTTGATGAGGAATCGACGTTTCTGGGTATCATCAGTAAAGAAGAAGTGCTGCAATCCATTTCGCGGATGCTTAATTTGTCTGAAGAAGGGTCGGTGTTGACTGTAGAATTGGATCCCATTGATTTTTCGATCTCCGAGCTGGTTCAGATTATTGAAACTGAGGGCGCTAAGATACTTGGACTCACCGTTGAGAGGCCCAGCAGCACGGATAACACCTTCCACATTTCGCTAAAGCTCAATATGAAAGATCTTTCGCGCGTAAAGGCTGCGCTCAAACGGTATGACTACGAGGTGATCGTTGAATCAGAAAATACGGTATTTGGCAAAGATGTGGAACATCGTGCTGATGAACTAATTAAATACATGGATATGTAATCTATGTATGGTTGAGGTATCCTTTCTTTTGAATTGCGGAACAAATACTCAATTCTTGATATATTCAGTAATAACTGAAACAGAAACTGTTTTCTCTATTCAATGATAAATACGCGCGGAATTCTCGGCCTACTGCTTGTGGGAATCCTCATGAGCCCTGTACAACTGCAAGCCCAAGAAGTTCAGCATTCTTCTTCCAAGCTTTATAATCAAGGTATGGACTTGTTCCACCGGGGGCTTTATGAAGAGGCGATAGCTGAATTCCGGCAATTTGTGGATCAGCATCCCGATCATGACTTGACGACCGCGGGCCGCTACTACCTGGCTCGGGCCCAGGGCAGGGCTGACTCGACGCACAAGACCGCGTATTTTGAAGAGTTTATTGACCAGTATCCACATTCTGAGTTTTCAACGAAATTGCTCTTTGAATTGGGAGACCAGGCCAAGAAGCAGCAGAAGTACAGCAATGCCGAGGAGTATTATCATCGCGCACTCAAGTTGGGAGCCAACAAGAAAGAATCAGCCAGAGCATATTACTGGATGGCCGAAGCTGCTGCTTCAAACGGTGAACAGCAACAGGCGCGCTCCAACTTTTTAACGCTGGCCGATAAATATCCGCGATCGGAGTGGGCTCCCAAAGCGCTGTACGCACGCGGGCGTTTATATCTCAGTGAAAATAAGTATGATTCGTCCACCGTGGCTTTTGAATTATTGAAAGAGCGATATCCCAATAATGAAATGACGCGGCGAATTGGCACGGCGCTGGGAGAATCATATTACCAGCAAAAGCGATACAATGAAGCCATTGAAGCGTTCAAAAACGCTATGCCATACCTTGACGGAGAACTTAAATCTAAAGCGGTGTACCTGATTGCCGAAAGTTATAACTACCTGGGCAATTTTGATGAGGCCTCGACCTACTACCTGCAGTATATCAAGTTGAACAAAGGTACCGACAAAGAGCGTGCTGCTCACTACGGATTGGGCTGGGTGTATCACAAACAGGAAATTTACCATTGGGCGGCCGAAGAGTTTGGGAAAGCAGCCAAGGGCAGTGATGAGATTGCCCGCAAAGCGCTGTACTACAAAGCAGTAAATCAGAAGCTGGGCTCTCGGTATGCAGATGCTATCGAGACGTTTCGTAATTTTGGAGATCGTTTCAAAAAAGGATTGTGGGTTGAGAAAGCCTATTACGAGTGGGCTATTACAGCATATGAAACGGGCCGATATCCCGAAGCTATTGAAGTGCTGCTGCCGCTGGTGCGAAGCGACCGCGAGCTCGACTGGAAAGGTAAAGTCTACACACTGCTTGGCGAATCCTACTTTGCCAATAAAGAATATACACGAGCACTTGATGCTTTTGATGCGGCTGAAAAAGTGACCGACGTTGATCCGGCGATCAAGCGACAGGCGCGTTTTCAGAAGGCATGGGTGCAGTACAGTAACCAGGCTTACAAGCAGGCACAGCCTATTTTTGAGTCGCTGCACAACCAATCGCCGCAGAAGAAACTTGGCAAAGAGGCCCTGTTTTGGAGCGCGGATGCCTATTACCAAATGGAACAGTTTGGTCCGGCCAGTACCCGGTATGCCAAATTTATTCAGCAGTACCCGGATCACGAGCTGGTGGGGCCGGCGCACTATTCGCTGGGATGGAGCTATTTTAAAAATGGAAAATACCAGCAAGCTATTGAGCCGCTGGTTACGTTTTTGAACGAATACAAGGCGCCCGAAGTGGCATTGTATCCCTATGACACAGATACCAAGCTGCGTATTGGGGATTCTTATTATGCCATTGGCCAATACTCAGATGCCATAAAATATTACCAAAAAGCCATCGGTGCTGAGCCGGGTGGTGATTATGCGATGTTCCAGATTGCCAACAGCCACTATCGGGCCGAGAATACCTACGAAGCCGTGACGACCTTCCGCAAGTTCCTGCGGATCTATCCCTACAGCCGACTTCGCGAGCAGGCCCAGTACAATATCGCGTATATCTATCTGAATACTGGGAACTATACCCAAGCTGTTGAGGAGTTTAAAAGCGTGATTAATAAATATCCCAATACAAGCTGGGCGGCTCGCGCACAGTATAATATTGGGGATACCTATTATAATGCCGGCGATTACGAAAAAGCTATTGAGGCCTATAACGAAGTGATGCAGAAGTATCCACAGAGCGAATACATTATTGAAGCTGTCAACGGTATTCAATATGCGCAAGTGTCATCAGGCAGGTCTGATTCCAGTTCAGCCGTACTTGAAAACTTTATCGATCAGCATCCGCAGGCTTCCATGGCCGACCGGCTTCGGTTCCGTCAGGCCGACAATCGGATGCAGTCGGGGGATTACCAAGGGGCGATTGATGAATTCCAGCAGTACATCCGCATAACAAATAACCAAGAGTTGTTGCCTGATGCGCACTTCAACCTGGCGAATGCCTACGAGCAGACCAATCAGACTGCGAAAGCTGTAGAAGCGTACCAGAAAGTGGTTGAAAAGTACCCTGATTCGCAGCGTGCGGCGCCATCGCTGGCTGCATTGGGACGTATTGCATATGCCCGCGCAAATTACCAGCGGTCGTTTGATTATTTCAGTCAGCTTGCCGAACAGGGCAGCAACTACCGTCAGGAGGCCTACATTGGTATGGGAAATGCGCAGTTGGCGATGACCAATATCGATCAGGCCGAAGAGCAGTACCAGGCGGCCCTGGATGGAGATCCCAACTTTGCACCGGCCAAAGTGGGACTGGCCAAAGTAGATATGGAAAGAGGAAATCTGCAGGCCGCCAAGGATCAGCTGTCGCTGGTGGCCGAGGCCAATACCACCGAGATTGGGGCCGAGGCGCAATATCTGCTGGGCGTGGCCAACCAGAAACAGGGTAATATGGAGGCGGCGGTCAAAGCATTTACAAATGTGAATATTTTGTACGAGGCCTTTGATGACTGGGTAGCCAAAGCGTTGCTAAAGAAAGCCGAAAGTTATATTCAGATGGGGCAGCGCGGCGAAGCACGATCGACGTTGAATACCCTGGTCAAAGACTTTCCCGGCACGCCGCAGGCCAAGGAAGCACAGAAATTGTTGAACACCGATTAATTTATGATTCAAGACGTATCACCGGCCAAAGGGCTACAGGGATCAGTAAAACTGCCGGCCGACAAATCTATTTCACATCGCTCCGTGATGTTTGCCGCCTTGCATGAAGGTACATCTACTATTGGCAACTTTTCGGAGGCTGCCGATCCTCACAGTACCATTGATTGTTTTCGAAAATTGGGTGTAACTATTCGAGAATTACACGATGATGATCATACCATCGAAGTGGAAGGCGTGGGTCGTGACGGGTTACAAACGCCCACCGAAGATCTGGATTGTGGCAATTCCGGCACTACGATGCGGCTGCTGAGTGGCATTATTGCGGGGGCGGGTGTGCCTGCCCGATTGACCGGCGACGAGTCGTTATCGAGTCGCACGATGAAGCGCATTATTGATCCTCTTATGGAAATGGGAGCTGATATTGGAGCTCGGGAAAATGACTTTGCGCCGCTTACCATCCGCCGGCAAGGCCCGTTGAAACCACTACATTTTCCGCTGCCAATACCCAGTGCCCAGCTTAAATCGTGCGTGTTATTGGCTGGTCTGTTTGGGGATGAGGAGACCAAAGTCATCGAAACGTTACCCAGCCGCGATCATACCGAGCGTCTACTACAGTTGCCTATCACTGAAAATGGTAACAAGAAAGTGATCTCATCCAGTCTCGATGCGAATATCCCTGAACAGTCGTACCGTGTGCCCAATGATTTTTCGGCCGCAGCTTTCTGGCTGGTGGCCGGTGCTATTCATCCCCATGCCGAAATTACGCTCAAAAATGTAGGTATGAACCCGACCCGAACCGGAGCACTGGATATGCTGCAGAAAATGGGAGCCGAAATCGATATTCATCCCAAAGAAAACGATGAGCTCGAGCCAGTGGCCGACCTGATCGTTCGGAGTTCCGAGCTACAAGCCATTGATATCACCGAAGAAATTGTACCCAACTGCATAGATGAGATTCCCATTCTGGCGATTGCCATGCTCTTTGCCCATGGGACTTCCCGTATTTCGGGCGCCGAGGAGCTGCGCCACAAAGAAACCGATCGCCTTGCCGCCCTGGCAGATATGCTATCCAAAGCCGGAGCGGATTTTACCGAATATGACGACGGTTTTGAAATCAGGGGGAATCCCGGGTTTCGACCCAAGCCTGCTGCTTTTGAAAGTTATCACGATCATCGCATTGCTATGTCTGCGGCGGTGCTGTCTGTGATGGCTCGGGATGTTAGTCAGGTAGTCGATGCCGAATGTACTGCCATTTCTTACCCTTCCTTTTGGGATGACCTTGCAAGTATGACGAATTGATCGCCCATTCCGCAAATCTGACAATTCACTCTCCGTGATGGCGCAATAATGCCAATACGTCATAAAACAACCCCGCCTATACAGCTTGGCATTGTGATTGCTCATATACAAGTGAATTTGGAATAAATGGGTAAGTCCATGAGTGAATTTACAATTGACATCGAAAAACAGTTGACCAAACTGGGGAAAGACCTTCAGGATTTTGTGGAGCGTATAGTTCCACTTGAGGATAAAGGTCACGATTTTACCCCGGTTTGCGATATCATTGAAAGTGATGAAACGTTTGTCATTAAATTGGATTTGCCTGGATTGTCGAAGAAAGAAATTAATATTGCTCTCAAAGAGCATGTTTTAACGGTGAAAGGCGAACGCACGGAAGAGTTAGATGATTCGGAAGTGTTTCGCCGTCAGGAGCGTTCAACGGGGGTGTTTTCACGCTCGTTTGCGTTGCCTGAAAATGTAAATGCCGCCGAGACGGATGCGGTATTCCGGAACGGCGTGCTGTCGATCACGATGCCCAAATCGGATGTTCTTAATGATTCGAAATCGATTCCGATTAAGTGACATCACAGATGTTATCCCGAAGCACGTGCTGAGCTTGTCTCAGTATCACGAGGGATTTAACGATAGATGCTGGAACAAGTTCAGCATGACACAGACAAAGAAATTGCACAAAGAATTAAACAACTAACAAAAAATCATAAATTAATATTATGGGAAAGATTATAGGAATTGACTTAGGTACTACCAACTCCTGCGTTGCTGTAATGGAGGGTAATGAGCCTACGGTTATTCAAAACTCGGAAGGTGGCCGAACAACCCCATCGGTTGTGGCTTTCTCCAAAGACGGCGAACGCCTGATTGGTGCACCTGCTAAACGACAAGCAATTACTAATCCTGAAAAGACGATCTCGTCTATTAAACGCTTTATGGGCCGTTTTTACGACGAGGTTAAAGAAGAGTCTAAACAGGCGTCTTACGAAATTGTTAAAGGCGATAATAATACGGCCCGTGTACAAATTGAGGACCGCACATATACGCCTCAGGAAATTTCAGCAATGGTACTGCAGAAGATGAAGCAGACCGCTGAAGAGTATCTGGGCGATGATGTGACTGAAGCAGTTATTACAGTTCCGGCTTATTTCAATGATGCGCAGCGTAAAGCTACGCAGGAAGCTGGTGAAATTGCGGGTCTCGATGTAAAGCGAATTATTAACGAGCCTACGGCTGCTTCGCTGGCTTACGGTCTGGATAAGAAAGATCAGGATCAGACCATTGCCGTGTATGACCTCGGTGGCGGTACATTTGATATCTCCATCTTGGAGCTCGGTGATGGCGTTTTTGAAGTGAAATCCACCAGTGGTGATACTCATCTCGGTGGCGATGACTTCGACTCTCGTCTGATTGATCACTTGGCCAAGGAATTCAAAAAAGAAGAAGGCATTGACCTTCGCGAAGATCCGATGGCCATGCAGCGACTGAAAGATGCCGCTGAAAAAGCCAAGATTGAGCTTTCAAGCTCGCAGAAAACCAATGTGAACCTGCCGTTTATTACGGCTACGGATTCTGGGCCTAAGCACCTGAACATCGATATCAGTCGTTCAGAGTTTGAAAAGATGATCGACGACCTGGTTCAGAAGACAACCGATCCTTGCAAGAAAGTATTGCAGGATGCGGATCTGAGCAAGAACGATATTGACCAAGTTATATTGGTTGGTGGATCTACCCGAATTCCGAAGATTCAGGAAGTTGTGAAAGACTTCTTCGGCAAGGATCCCAGCAAAGGTGTTAATCCTGATGAAGTAGTAGCTGTTGGTGCTGCCATCCAGGGTGGTGTAATGTCTGGCGATGTTGATGATGTTGTACTGCTCGACGTTACGCCGTTGTCGCTTGGTATCGAGACGCTCGGTGGTGTATCCACACAGCTGATCGAAGCCAATACGACTATCCCGACCAGCAAGACGGAAACATTCTCTACGGCTGCAGACAATCAGACCAGCGTAGAAATTCACGTACTGCAAGGTGAACGTGCGAAAGCTCAGGATAACCGAACGCTTGGCCGCTTCCACTTGGATGGAATTCCTCCGGCACCGCGAGGCGTACCTCAGATTGAGGTGACCTTCGATATTGATGCCGACGGCGTATTGGATGTAAGTGCCAAAGACAAAGGTACCGGCAAAGAGCAGAGTATCCGCATCGAGGCTTCTTCAGGTCTTTCTGAAGAAGAGATTGAAAAGATGAAGGAGGAAGCCGAAAAGCACGAAGAGGAAGACGAGCGTATTCGCGAGCGAGCTGAGAAGCTGAACAAAGCGGACAGCTTGGTCTTCTCTACACGCAAGCAGCTTGACGAGCATGAAGATAAGATCTCTGATGAGAATAAGGAGAAAATCGAAGCTGCACTTGAGAAAGTGGAAGAGCTGCACGACCAAGAAAAAGTCGATGAGCTTGATGAGGCCATGGAAGAATTGAATGACGCATGGTCTGAAGCTTCCCAAGAAATCTATCAGGGCGCTGCACAGGGACAAGGTCAGCCTGGTCCCGGAGCTGCAGGCGCTGCTGGAGCCGCTGCCGGTGCTGCCGGAGCAGGAGCTCCCAACGGAGCAAATGCTGAAGCGGAACAAGATGATGAAGACGAAGATGCCGTAGATGCTGACTTTGAAGTTGTCGATGATGAGGACAACGAAGAGAAGTAGTAACTAATGCATCGGTAGTAGATTTGAAAGCCCTCCATCATTACGGTGGAGGGCTTTTTTATTTTGGTACAAACTTATCAATGCCCGAAGATCTGAAAGCGCCTGAGAAAACGAACCGACCTGATTTGGAAACGATCAATGTTAGGTGGATTGGCGTTAAAGTCTTATACATGGATAAATTTAAGAAAACCCCAATAGTGAATGGCATGTCCATCCCCACGGATTTTTTTAATTATGGGAAGCGGTACTGCAGGCTTGCAAGCCATAATCAAACTAGCCAATATGGTTCTTTGAGGTTATTGACTAAATCTTCTCTACAGGCCAGCAGATATTAGATTAAGCGAGTGTTGTTGGCATGCACAGGCGTTTCAATTTCCCCGATTCAGGTTCGATACCGACCACATCATAATTTTTCAGAAATCCCAAGGAATATTGATGGCAGCAAAATGAATAATACGAATATCACACTGCAAGAAGATCACGTTATCCATGATCAGCACGAAGTGAAAGTACCCGGCGAACTGGCCGAACGGGCGCACCTGCCGATTGAATGCATGCTGAGTTTCGCATAATGGTTTATTGGGTAGTTCGTATTGCGTATCTTCTCATTACCAAATAATTAATGCTCAACACGGAGTACGAATTACAACATGAATATTCTTGGCATTGAATCATCCTGTGACGAAACGGCGGCGGCGGTCTATACCGATGATGGGCTCAAGTCGAATATAATTGCCTCTCAGGCTGTCCATGAGCAGTACGGCGGTGTGGTGCCCGAGTTGGCGTCGCGGGCGCATCACAAGACGATCTGGCGGACAGTACAGCAAGCATTGGATGAAGGCTCTACCAATCTTGCTGACATTGATACCATTGCCGTTACGCAGGGACCGGGACTGATGGGATCGCTGTTGGTAGGACTTTGTTTTGCTAAGGGACTTTGCCTGGCGCGCGATATTAAACTCATCGGCGTCAATCACATGGATGCTCACATTTATTCCAATTTTATAGATAATAGTCCCGAATTTCCATTTGTGGCACTTACCGTTTCCGGTGGACATACACAGCTTGTTCATGTGACTGGTCCCTTTGAGCACAAACTGTTAGGGCAAACCCGCGATGATGCGGCTGGCGAAGCCTTCGATAAAATCGGCAAAATTCTTGGATTGCCTTATCCCGCCGGACCCGTAATTGATGAGCGAGCCCAGCATGGTGATCCCCGATTCCACGACTTTCCGCAGGCGATGCTGGATCAGGATTTTGAGTTTAGTTTCTCCGGATTAAAAACATCCGTCAAATATTACTTGGAGGATCAAGATAATAAAGAGAGGTTTCTGGAAGATCATCTGGATGACGTCTGTGCCAGCGTATCCTATGCCATTACCGAAGTGCTGGTAAAAAAACTTCGCAATGCAGTAGAACATACCGGCGTTGATACAATGACCATTGCCGGAGGAGTGTCAGCTAATTCTATGCTACGGCGGAAGGCAAATGAGTTGGTTCAGGAACTTGATATCGAGTTACATATCCCCAAGCTGGCCTATTGCACCGACAACGCAGCCATGATTGCGGTGACAGGTTATATGATGGCCGAGCGGGGTATGTTTTCGGATATGAATTTGAAGCCGTTTGCTAATCTTAAAGCGCTTAAAAAGATGAGGGCCTGATAGGTGGGGTAGGGATTTATTGCAATAAATCCCTACAAGGTTGAATTATTGAAACTTCTTCGAGGCTTCCACAGCCAGTGCATCTACGCGATTATTGCGCTCGTTGTCGGCATGTCCCTTTACTTTGATCCACTCCACATCATGAGGTTGCATGGCCGTAAGCATCTCTTCCCAAAGATCTCTGTTTTGAACCGGTTTTTTATCCGCTTTTTTCCAGTTTCGTTTTAGCCAGCCGTCAATCCATCCCTGTTTAAAGGCATTGACAATGAGTGCGCTGTCGCTGTGAATTTTTACGTGACAGGTCTGATTGAGTGCTTTAAGCGCTTCGATTACCGCGCGCATTTCCATGCGATTGTTGGTGGTATCGCGGGCGCTGCCGGTGATTTCCTTTTCTTTGTTACCCCACTGCAGCAGTGCGCCCCATCCACCGGGACCGGGATTCCCACTGCATGCGCCGTCGGTAAATACAATGACTGTTTTCTTGTTCTTAGACATATCGTTCAGTGATTGTAGATAATCGTTTCTTTAGATTTTGTGCTGATTCGGCTACCTCTTTCTGCCAGCTGTCGGAATTCCCACCGGCATAAATGATACTTCGGCTGGAGTTGATGAGCGGAATTCCTTGATGGTTTTCTAGCGCTTCGGCCAACTTTGTAATGTCGCCACCCTGTTTACCCACGCCGGGAATCAGCAGGGGCGCTTCCGGGAAGGGCGTAATTACTGGTTCTAGTGCTTCTGTTTTGGTAGCACCTACAACCATCCCGATAGAGGATTCTGCTTCCTGCTGCTTTTTGTTTAGTTGCTCTGCAATATGAGTTGAAACGGTGTCTCCGCCGGCTATTTTTTGCAACAAAATATCTTTGGAGCCAGGATTGGAGGTGAGGGTGAGTACAAAAATCCCTTTGGAAGAATCATTCAAGAATGGATCCAGTGTCTCAAATCCCATCAGCGGGTTGAGCGTGATGGCATCCACATCGTACTCCTCGAAAAAGGCTTTGGCATAATGCTCGGCCGTAGAGCTAATGTCGCCGCGCTTGGCGTCGGCAATGACGATTTTATCGTTAGGTATATAATCAAGAATACCTGTAAAAAGATCCCAGCCATCAGGGCCCAGTGCTTCAAAAAAGCCCAGGTTAGGCTTGTAGGCCGTACAATAAGGCTTGGTCACATCAATCACTTTTTTGAGGAATAGTGACACCTGTTGGGTAGGCGTTCGATCCTTCTTAATAATATCCTTGGGAAGTAATTCCAGGTTGGGATCAAGTCCGACGCAAAGGGTTGAATTATTTGTTTGAACGGACGCTTTGAGTTTTTCCGTGAAGGTCATAGTTGAGCAATGTTTGAAATTCAGCAGAAGATACAAAGGGCTCGAAGGGATTCGAAATGATCAGCCATAAAAAATGGAGCCGCTTTTTACAACGGCTCCATCAGTCTAAAGGGATAAATAATTGTTAGTTGCTAACAGGAATCCCTTGGGGAATGGTACTTATATTGATGGTTGGCAAGTTGGCGTTGTAAGTATTATTGATCGCCTCAATCGTCATGTTGGCAACGATTCCGTGGCCTTGGTTACCGGGATGCACGCCATCAAAGCTGAACAGGGACCCCGGGACGGGCGTTAAAGTAACACCATTTTGGGATATTCCCTGGGAACCTCCAGATTGTTGAAAATTTTGGAAGATTTGGCTGAACGCAGAGTTTATATCCACAAGGGCCCAACCATTATTACTTGCCGCATTAGCAATTGTATTATTATACGCACTAACTACCTGGCTGGCTTGGACAATTTCTGAATTACCAGAAGGGGGAGAAGAAATTGGACCATCCAGTACATATTGATTGGGTATCGGACTGTTGGGTGATACTGGGGGAGCGGTTTCACCAGCTTGTACACTTTGGAAATAGCTTGAAGCTGATAATAACAAGAGATCATTAGCACGCATGACTCTTGTTGAATTAGCCGTTTCTATATAGATGTCGGTGTATCCCTGCGGTGTTTGTAGCTGATAAGTTTGAGTCGGTTGGTTGTACCTGATGGTTCCTTGTTGTTCCAACTGAGATCGCAGTAGGAATACATAAGGTATGGTTGTTACATCAGGAATGTTATAAAGTACTGCATCAGCCCCTGTTTGTGCTATTGCATTCATAGATGCCTGATAGAGTGACTGAAAATTGGAGGCAGGGACATAAGGAGTAGTACCACCACTTGTTACATAGCCCAGAATATCATTATTCCCTAACCAGAACATTACAAACGTAGGCTGTAAAGCGGCCATTTGTTCGGCCTGGGTTCCATTACCGCGTAAAACAATGTTGAAGAAGGGATTGTTTTGTTTTCGGTTATCGTATGTGTTGGAACCCATATCCTGTCCTAAGAAGTCTGCCAGGATTGCACCCGGAACGCCCAAATTATTATAGGGACGATCTAAGTCGGTATTAATGGGACTCCCTTGCTCTTGAGCCTGAGTAGGACCTGAAAGGTCGGAACCACTAAGCTGAAGACGTCCACCGATGCCGGGATCACTGATGAGGGGTTGTTCAAAATTGTTGACACCCGCCATTTGTCCAGCAACCATAGCCGGGAAGGAGTAACGCTGTGCTGATTCAAACAGTGCATTACTTTGATAACCGGCCGTAAGACTATTCCCAATTGCTACAACTGAGGAAAAGTCGGCATCACCGCTGTTTGGATTAACATCCAGATCGTTGTAATCCTTGCATGAATAAAAAGTAAATGACGCTACCAGCAGCGCAAACAATAATTTTTTAGATATATTCTGTAATGACATAACTAAACTCCTTTAGACTTAAAATTTCGCAGTGAAACCGAGCGATGGTAAGTTGGCATAGGTGTTGTAAACACCATGCAATCCATTTTCAGAGGAACGGTTTACGCGTTCTTTAGCACGGATGAAAATGTAGGCTGCGTCGACGCTCAGGCTCGGGATAATATCATAAGTAAGTCCACCTGAGAATAACCAGCGATCAGAGTCGGGAAGGGTCGGATCTATATACTTGGTAGGTAATGGTGATTGATCGTAGGATATACCAGCTCGAATATCGAGGCCTTCAACGCCTGCATTTGTATATTCACCACCCACCCGAATTTGATAGGAATTTTCGTAGCCGCGTTTGCTAACCAGTTCGTTGGAATTAAAAGCAGGAATTGTTTGGTCAAATTTGATGGCCAATTCGTCGTAACTTGACCAACCCCACCATACGTAATCAACTTCTAAGCTCAGGTTTTTTGTGGGAGCTACATTGAGACCTGCTGCCCAGTTAGATGGTAATTCGAGTGTTGTACCACCGCCGGTGTTGGAAGGAAAGAGAGCCGTAGGAAGGCCGCCAAAATCTGCATCACCATTGAATTCAACTTCTACTTTACTTCGGTAAGTAAAACCCAGCGATACCATGTCTGTGGGTTCCCAAAGAAGGCCAAGATTATATCCAAATGCCGGTTTTTCGAGGTCACCATTGAGGCTGAAAATATCGTTCTGGACCCCAAAGTCTTCTACTCCTCGGCTCAGCTTAACTTCGCCATAGGCAGCAATCATTAATCCGGCCCCCACCTGAACATTTCCAATGCCAAATTCAGGCAGCTTATAGGCAACGGTTGGTTGTACAAAAATGGTTTCTATGGACGTTTCAATTGCTTCGGTCCGTCCAACCCAGTTTTCATCCCATTTTGTACCCAGACCATATGGGGCATAGACTCCAATACCAGCAGTTAAGCCATCTTTAATCTGGTAGGAGGCATAGAAATTGGGAACGAAGAAGTTTTGCTCCTTCATTTCATATTTCCCCTGGGAACCTGGGTAAGGGGTTGAGCTGGGAAATGGACCTCGAAAGGTAGAACGGGGGGCAATGATGGTGGCGCCACCGCTTACCCGAAAACCATCTAGCCCGGCCATACCAGCAGGATTGTAATAGATGGTTGAAACGTGATCTGCATATGCCGAAAAGGCTCCGAGCATTCCATTAGCGCGAACGCTGGCTTCGTAGATCGAGAAGCCACTGGAATAGGCGGAAGCCGAGCATATCAATACAAGACCGATAGTAGCTAAAATTCTTCGCATAATTCTCCGATTTTATTATAGATTAGCATATTGAACAGCTGATCAATATCATTTTTAAAAAGCTACCTTTTGCGAGTAGTTTTCTTAAAAATCTGTTCAAAATGTCTGTAAATAGTTAACACTGTTAATCTTAAGTAATTAAAAGCATGGGAAAGATAAAAGTAATAGTTTGCAATAACCCGGCAATTTTACTTCATTCGGTGCATATAGACTATTTAAATTATTAAAAAAGTACTTATGGATTGGTTTGAAGAGTGGTTTGACAGTCCGCTTTATGAAAAATTGTATGCAAACAGGGATGAAAAGGAGGCTGCCCGGCTTGTACAGCTCCTGGAAGATACCCTGAAGTTGGAAGAATGTTCAAAAATTTTGGATCTGGGTTGCGGGCGCGGCCGTCATGCCATCAACTTAAACAAAAAAGGATACGATGTGACCGGCATTGACCTTTCGGAGCAGGCTATTGCAACGGCGCGTGAGAAAGCTGGAGATTTAGGACTTAAAAATATCCGGTTCAAAGTGCGGGATATGCGCCATCCGCTTCCTGAAAAATTTGATGCTATCGTTAACCTGTTTACAACCTTTGGCTATTTTAAGTCGGATGAAGAAAATGCCAGCGTGTTTGAAAGTGTGAAACAGATGCTGGAACCGGAGGGCATTTTTGTGTTGGATTACCTTAATGCGCAGCGTGTTAAAAATAACTACCGGCCGGCGGATGAGGGAGAATTCCACGGTATCCATTACGAAATCCAGCGTTATCTTAGTAATAACTCTATTATTAAAGAGATAGAGTTTTCGGGGAATAAAATTGATGGTAAGAAGCAGTACGCCGAGCGCGTAAAGCTGTATGATTTGGCTTGGTTCAAGAAAGAGATGACTAAGCGAGGATTTGAAATCGAGCATGTCTATGGCGATTACGAAGGCCACGACTTTGATCCTGAGAGTAGTGCCCGTCTGCTTATTATCAGTCGGCTGAAAGAATGATGATATTGTCCAAGTGGATAAGATATTGGTTCAACAGTGTTACTCATCAGGCGACAACTCCAGTCGCCAGATGAGAATCTACCCTAAAACAGATCCCAAGTTGAGCACCCGGATATCCGGGGGTTTTGACTGACGAATACTTGGAAACCCCAATGCTGATAAATCGGTGAGTGTCTCTTCGTCCATCAGAAAGTCGTTTTACAGAACTGTTTCGGGGAAGACTTCCTCGGCGCCATGGGGAGGGTTGTCAAGGGTCCAGGTTTCAAAATAGAAATGCCGTTCTGATCCCATTCGCTTGCTGTTGATACTGAAGAATCGGAACTCATCCTCAACCAGTGTTTTCAGCTTTTCGAAAAGAGAAGGGTAGATATTTTCCATCGAAAAGAGATGCAGGTCATAGCCGTGATGTGCCTGTTCTTTATAAAGTACGAAAGCGCCTGTTTTTAAGATTTCGGCCAGCTCTTCTTTTTTATGGCCCACATTCGACTCTTCATGAACCTGGAGGGCGGAAAAATTGTAGTCTCTGTCTTTATCACTGATTATCAGCGCATGGCCAATTTCAGTTGCTGCAAGGGCGTTGGGCAGTGATTCAAATGTTCCCTCAACAGAATAAATAGTTTGGTTGGAAAAAACGTTATCCAGCTGATCAATGACATCTTTATATTTGGCCAGTGTATTAATACCAAAGCGTTCATTCTCTAATCGTGTGCCGGTGATATAAAACTTTGAGTAGGTGGGATCCGGCGCCATAAAATCTTCCAGTGATGATTCTTTTTCTTCGGCCGTCTTGTTGGCATTGCGCTTGGCCAGCTTATCAAGACGCTGATCGTGATTGAAGAAGAGCTTGAAAATATCCATAAAAGTGTTTCGTGTTTCGTATTGCTAGGAATTTAAATATATGGAATACGAATTGTGCAATAAAAGAAAAGCCCCATCCCGGTAAATCAGGACAGGGCCGAAAATATTAGCTCTGTTTAGCTTAGATCATGGTAGCAATTACAAGTGCTACCACCGACATAAGCTTAATAAGAATGTTGAGCGAGGGACCAGAAGTATCCTTAAACGGATCACCAACGGTGTCGCCAACAACAGAAGCTTTGTGAGCATCAGAGCCTTTGCTAAGCGTTTCTCCTTTGTACTCAAAACCTTCCTCAATCATTTTCTTGGCGTTGTCCCAGGCACCACCAGCGTTGGACTGGAAAAGGGCCATCAGTACGCCGGATGCGGTAACGCCGGCCAATAATCCACCAAGCATTTCAGGACCGCCGAGGAAGCCAAATGCAACAGGAACAATTACAGCCAACAAGCCGGGCGCAATCATCTCGCGAAGCGAAGCTGTCGTCGAAATGGCGACGCATTTTTCGTATTCCGCTTTTCCGGTAGCAGCTTCAAACTTCTGTTGATCTTCTTCGGACCAGTTTTCGAGTTTTTCACCTTTGTTCCGGTTCATGGCATCAAGTCCTTCGCGCAGTTCGGGAATAGTATTGAACTGGCGCCGTACCTCTTCAATCATCGACATTGCCGCTCGTCCCACTGCTTTCATCGATAGTGCGGAGAAAAGGAATGGCAACATAGCGCCAATAAAGAGGGCAGCCATTACCGTGGGCTGGGTTACATCAATACCTGTGAGCGCTACTTCATGCGTCGCATTGTAAGAAGTAATAAATGCGGCAAAGAGCGCCAGGGCTGTGAGGGCAGCTGATCCAATAGCAAATCCCTTACCGATAGCTGCGGTGGTGTTTCCAACCGCGTCGAGCTTGTCGGTGCGTTCACGTACTTCGCTGGGCAGTTCCGACATCTCGGCAATTCCACCGGCATTGTCAGAAATGGGTCCGTAGGCATCAACAGCCAACTGAATACCCGTGTTGGAGAGCATCCCTACAGCGGCAATAGCAATTCCGTAAAGTCCGGCAAGTTTAAAGGCGCCAATAATGGCAGCTGCAATAATGACGATGGGTATAGCAGTGGATATCATTCCAACTCCTACACCAGCAATAATATTAGTAGCTGCACCCGTAGAGGACTGTTCCACAATTCCTTTTACAGGTCCGGTTCCTGTTCCCGTGTAATGCTCAGTAATAAGTCCAATCAATAAGCCGGCAGCAAGACCAAAAATCGTAGCCCAGAATACGCCACTGGGAGTGTATTCAACACCGTTGAACATCCAGCTTTCGGGAAGCATCCAGTGGATGAGGAACCAAGAAGCAACCAGCATGACAGCAGCAGAAACAAATTCGCCAATATTTAGGGCCGTCTGTGGATTGCCACCTTCCTTAACGCGCACGAAGAATGTACCGAGAATAGAGGTAAGAATACCTGTACCGGCAAGGACAAGGGGTAGCAACACTGCTGACAGTCCGTTGAAATTGTCAGCCCATTCAGGGTTGGTCATAAAAGCAGCACCGAGAACCATGGTACCAATGATGGATCCAACATAGGATTCAAAAAGGTCGGCCCCCATTCCGGCCACATCACCAACATTATCACCTACATTGTCTGCAATAGTTGCAGGATTCAACGGGTGATCTTCGGGAATGCCCGCTTCAACTTTTCCTACCAGATCAGCGCCTACATCAGCCGCCTTGGTATAAATACCGCCGCCCACACGAGCAAACAGGGCAATGGAGGAAGCTCCGAAAGAAAACCCGGTAACTACGGCCAACACTTTGTTAACTTCGGCAGCGGTGCCGGTTCCAAACATATCACCAAAGAACAAGAACAGTGTACCAAGGCCGAGAACACCCAGCCCTACAACGCCGAGTCCCATTACGGAACCGCCGGCAAAAGCAATATTCAGCCCTTTGCCAAGACCATCGCGGGCCGCATTGGTAGTTCGAACATTTGCTTTGGTAGCAACACGCATTCCGATAAAACCCGCCAGACCAGAGCAAAAAGCACCAACAACAAAGGATGCAGCGACCAGCCAGTGGGAGGTTTTAGGATTAGCGGTAACCGCAAGTAAAACGGCGACACAGAGAACAAAAATGGAAAGTACTTTGTACTCTGCTTTCAGAAAGGCCATAGCTCCTTTTTGGATGTGGGAGCTAATGCCCGCCATTTTTTCGGTACCGGGATCCTGTTTATTAACCCAGGATGATTTTAGAAAGGTGTATAGCAGAGCTATTACACCTGCAACCGGAACTAAGTAGGTTATTAAGGTATTCATGTCAGCTTTGGTTTATTTATCAAAGTTAATCGTCGATTAATTAAAGTCGTTCATCGCTTGGTCAATACCATCTCTGATGAAACAGAAACAAGCATCAACGGCTTTATCCAAGGTGGGGTCGATAACTTTACGCTCGTCGTCGGAGAAAGGAGAAAGTACATGCTGTACTTGCTGTCCTCTTGGAAAGTCGTTCCCGATCCCGATTCGTAAGCGTGGAAAAGCATCAGTACCCATTTTTTGAATAATATCCTTTATACCATTGTGTCCGCCCGCGCTACCGTCGGGGCGCAGGCGAATAGTGCCTACTTCCAAATCCAGATCATCGTAGCAAATGAGGCAGCGGTGTATATCTTCTTTGTACCAATTTACTGCCTGGCGGACGGCATCCCCGCTATTGTTCATATAAGTTGTGGGCTTAATCAAATAAATCGAATGTCCCGCATGGTTCCCTTTGCCCACATGAAAAGGGCCTTTTCCAGGGCCTAATTGGGCTGACATTGCATCTGCCAGCCTGTCGATTAATCCAAAACCAACATTATGACGCGTACCAGCGTACTTACTCCCGGGGTTTCCCAGTCCTATGATTAACGCCATAAAGTAGTTACGCTGGTTTGGTCAAAATCGTTATTCGGGCGCTTCTTCGTCTTCGGCTCCTTCTTCGCCTTCTTCCGGCTCTTCGCCCTCTTCGAGTTCGCCTTCTTCGAGAGCTTCTTCGCCTTCTTCGAGCTCTTCTTCGCCAGGCTCTTCGCTGATAAGTGAAGAGGTGAGCAGCGCTTCGGATTTTGGAGGACGGATAGTCACCAGCGTTCGGCTGAGATCATCCAGCGGTATAATGCCTTCGAGCTCCAGGTCTCGAACGTGCAGGGAGTCGCCAATTTGCAGTTCACTAATATCTACAGTGTAAGCGCCGGGAATACGATCAGGTGTAACACGAATTTCCAGGATATGCATTGGTTGGAAAATACGTCCACCGCCTTCAGTAACACCAACAGGAGTTCCTTCCAACTTGATGGGAACGGTCAAGGTCACTTTATGATCGTCTGCCAGGGCGTACAGATCCATGTGAATGGGACGATCCGTCAGGGGATGAAATTCAATTTCTTTGAGGAGGGTCTTGTGTGTTTCGCCGTCAATATTCAGTTCAAGAATCTGACGCTTACTCTCAGCTAAAATCTTTTCAAGCTCAAGCTCATCAACAGAGAAGTGAATATTCTCATCAACTTTCGGTCCATACATGACGCCGGGTACGCGTTTGGCATCGCGCAGAGTATCGGCGACATTGCGACCGGTTTCTCTTTCTTTTCCTTTTAATTCTACTACTTCTGGAGTTATCATAATTGGTAAACCATTAATTTAATCGTCAAAAAGTGCACTTATCGTGTCGTTGGTGTGAATACGTTGTATTGCTTCTGCAAAAATACCGGCTACGCTCAATACCTTGATCTTGCTCGACGGTTTGCGCAGCGGCACGGTATCCGTAACCAACAACTGATCAATAGGTGAATCTTCAATGCGTTGATACGCAGGCCCCGATAAAATGGGATGCGTACAAGTTGCAATAATGTTTAGCGCTCCGCGATCTTTCAGCGCGGAGGCTGCGTTCGTGAGTGTGCCGGCCGTGTCGATCAGATCGTCCACGATCAGCACGTTCTTTCCTTTCACCTCACCGACAATATTCATCACTTCGGCTACATTTTGTTTGGGCCGCCGCTTGTCGATAAAGGCCAGTCTTGCTCCCAGTCGCTTGGCGTACGATCGCGCCATTTTTAAGCTGCCCACATCGGGGGCAACGACTACAAGATTGTCGATCGGATTCTCGCTAAAGTGATCGATAAATAATCTGCTGGCATATAAGTGGTCCAGCGGAATATCGAAAAACCCCTGTATCTGGGCTGCATGTAAATCCATCGTCAAAATGCGGTCGGCACCCGCTTCAGTTAGCAGGTTGGCCATCAGCTTAGATGCGATGGACACACGCGGCTGATCTTTGCGATCCTGACGGGCATACCCAAAATAGGGGATGACGGCCGTCACGCGTTTAGCCGAAGCCCGCTTTGCCGCATCGAGCAAAAACAGCAGTTCCATGATGTTATCTCCCGGCGGGGGCGTCGACTGAACAACAAACACATCTTCGCCGCGGATACTCTGCTCGTATTTAACATACAGCTCGCCGTCCGAAAACGGCTTGATCGTTACTTCCCCTAATGTTGTACCATATTTTTCTGCAATAGCCCGTGAAAGAGCAAGATTACTGCGGCCGGCAAATATGGCTAGCGGGGTATCCAACGAAGCAGAATTTTCAGGGAGTTAAAAATAAAAGAAAAAGGATGGCTTTTTCAGTCATCCTTTTGATCGAAGTATCACATGTTGCCCGGGGAGGACTCGAACCCCCACATACGGCACCAAAAGCCGCTGTCCTGCCAATTAGACGACCGGGCAATAGTATGCCTGTTTCAGCAGATGCAGATGATATGAATTTACTGATTGCGAATCAAGAAGAAATTGCATTTTTAAACACTTTGCAATCTTGGCAGTTACGGGGCTGGCAGTATTCTCGAAGTTGATAAATAGCGCCCAGTTTTTGGGCATAAAGCTTGGCAGGCATGTCGGTATTATGGAAACGTTTCAGTAGAGAGGAGGGAATATTCGCTTGGTGATCGCGCCAGAGCTCCCAGCTTTGGCTTTTGCGTTTTGTCGAAAAGAATAAGTTGCCCAGAGAATATAAGGCGGGCAGAAAAACGGTTCCAAACAAAATAGGACCGCGTTCTTTGCCCAGAGAAGGGGTTACAGTGACAGCATTGACCAAGTTTCGCCACAGCATTTCTGGCTCTTCTTGTAGCCATTGGTCGAAGGAGAGCTGGTGAATGTGCCAAAGGATATCGGCGGCCTGTCGGATGCGGGCCTCTGGATGGTTGCCCGGGCGACAGCCTTTGTGCTTCCATTGCGATGATAATGGAGAGTCGTCTTGTTGACGGATCCCGGAAAACGTATGGGCTTTTTGCTGTAGCTCTTCGCGGGAGGAAATGGACGGGAGCTGGCCAATAAGCTTAGAGGCCAGCCTGCGCATGGGCCGGCGATTGTGCGAAATCCCTAGTCCGTCGCTTAAGGCAATCCCGAACATTTTTAGCCAAGCGCCGGAAGGGGGCAGGTTGGGATCATAGAATTCCAGCAGATCATCCACTTTTTGTTCGAAATACTCTTTGTGGGCTTTTTTGAGCTGTTGTTGAAAAGCTTCCTCAGAGATGAAGGAAAGCTGCCCGGCACACGGTAGTTCGGGTTGGCTGCGATAATGCTGCAAAAACGTTTGCAGTGGTTGCGAGAGTTGCGGTTCCAGACAGAGTGTAGGTATATCTGAGCCATCTTGGCGGCGGCTTTGGTGGTTGGTTTCTGCAAACACCACGTGCAGTATTACGTTATTAAAGTTGGGATCGGTTTGGTGGCCATGTTGTTTCCAGTCGCTGATCTCCCAATGTATTTCCACATCCCCGTGCCACCGAAGGTTACCAATAGTAAGATTGGCCTGCTTAAAATCAGGGCCATCTTAAAATCAGGGCCATCGGATTTGTTACAACGACCGGGAGAATGAATCTCTACAGCTTGGCCACCGGTAGTGTGTAGCGATCTTGGGTTAAACTGCCGATGTTCCCAGATCCAGTGAAGCAGTGCCTCATGATATGCAGGCCGGCTACTCACTGATGATATCTTTGTCGCTCAGATCGATATTTTCGGTGGCCTCATACAAGTCGGGTACGTTTTGTTTGATACCTTTATGGATATTCTTGCGAAACTTTTCCAGTTTGCGATCGCTTTTTAATCGTGCAGCTTTCCTTTGTGTATTCATCCAGTTGCCCAGTTCTGTGGCGTGGTCGGAGACCCAGGCTCGGTTTTGGGATCCCTTTTTAGGAGCCAGCAGTAATCCAGCGGTAATGCCTCCGAGAAATGATGTGGTGGCAAGTAGAATAGAGCCAAGGTTTGTTTTCCGTCTCATAGTATTTCTCCCTGTATTTGGTTAGGCAGATAGCCTGGTTGTTAATTTCTCTCTTTCGTAATGTACCAACCTTTTAGTTTATTATAAATCGATCGCATATTTTCCGGAAAAATAACGCAAAAATATTTACAATTTAATTTATGGATGAAAGTGTAAACATAGTGTTGATGGATAACGAGCGCATTCAGCGTTCGCTCGATCGGATGGCACACGAGATTGCCGAAAAAAATATTGACGACCGCCCTGTACTATTATTTGGTATTGAAAAGCGTGGCTTTGCTATTGCTAATGCTCTGGCGAAACTGCTGGCGCCTATTTTTAAAGAGGAAGTTGAGTCAGTACAGCTCTGGTTAAAGAGTGGTAATTCTCAGGAGTCGCTTGAGCAATTGCAGGGCAGAGATGTACAGAATTGTTTTTTGATTGTTGTTGATGACGTAATCTTTTCCGGGCAGACAATGTTTACTGCTCTGAAAAAAGTCTCAGATGCCCTCGAACCCTCGCAGATGCATACCGCTGTACTGATCGATCGCGGTCATCGTAAATTTCCGGTTCAGGCCGAGTTTCGCGGTATGGAGCTTCCTACTAAGGCCAACGAGCATGTATCAGTCCAGGTAGAAGGGAAAGATATAGAAGAGGTGACACTGATAAGCAAAGAGAGAAAATAGTTTTTTAAAAAATGAATATCTGGTATTTTTAGACAAAATTTATTCGACAATACTTTATTTATTATCTATGCGAAAATACTTATTGGCTGTTCTCTTTCTCTTGGGGTTCATCTTCCTCTACTATTCCTCGGGCTTTGCACAGGAGGCAATTGAAATCAGTGAATTACTAGAAGAAGAAAAAGACATCTCAGTACGGGATATGTCCCGCATCAACAGTAAGGTTGTTGTAGCTGATACTCTAAAGGGATGGCGCGTTGACTGGGTTGGAGGACTAAATGGCGCGCAGGCATCTTACGACAACTGGAGCCAGGGCGGTGTCAACACTGTCAGTGTATCGGCATCAACGGTATTGAATGCCAAGTATCGTAAAAACAAATTTGCCTATGCGCTGGCGACCAACCTTAAATATGGAAAGGCCAAGCTGGAAGGCGAAGGTACGCGCAAAACGGATGACCGGATCGCCGTTAATAATAAGTTCAGTTACCTGTTTTCAGATGAAAGCTGGAGTGCCTTTGGTAACATAAATTTCAGTACTCAGTTTGATCAGGGATTTAACTATGATGTTGCCGATGACGAGGATCCCATACTGATTTCAAAGTTCTTTGCCCCGGCTTACTTTACGCAGATTGCTGGTATTGCTTATAATCCCACCGATTATTTTACCGCTGAGGCCGGTTTGGCTATGAAGGAAACTATTGTGACGGATACAAGATTATCAACTCGCTACGGGTTGGATGAAGGCGAAAAATTTCGATTTGAGCCCGGTTATTCACTGGCGCTGAACTTCGAAAAGAAGGTTTTTGCCAACGTTCGCCTGATCAGCACGGTTGAAACGTTTACCAACCTGCAACGCCATGTCGATAATACAGATGTTAACTTTTCGAACGAGCTGATTGGTAAGATCAACAACTTTATGAACATGTCGCTGCAATTTGTGATGATCTACGACAGCGATTACAACCGGGAAGTACAGATTAAGCAGGTACTTTCGGCCGGTATATCCTACAGTATTTTATAAACTTTTTCGAAATATATACCAATTAAAAAAGCCCCCGAATTTCGGGGCTTTTCTTGTTTTTAGGATATTGGAATTAATAGCCTGGGCATAAATGCCCGGGATTACTAGATTATTCGACATCAAACTCAATGCCTTGTGCTAGCGGCATCTCATCGCTCCAGTTAATGGTGTTGGTTTGACGACGCATGTAGGCTTTCCAAGCATCTGAGCCCGATTCGCGACCACCGCCGGTCTCTTTTTCGCCTCCAAAGGCCCCACCAATTTCGGCCCCGCTGGTACCCACGTTGATGTTGGCTATACCGCAATCGGAACCACGGGCACTTAGGAAGGCTTCGGCTTCGCGGATGTTCAGCGTGAACATAGCAGAGCTGAGCCCCTGTTTAACGCCGTTGTGTTTGTCAATGGCATTATCGAGATCGCTATACTTAATGAGATAGAGAATAGGGGCAAAGGTCTCTTCCTGTACGATGTCATAACTGTTTTCAGCAATCGCAATAGCAGGACGCACATAATGGCCGTCGCCTAGTTTTTTCTTTTCGAGCTTTTCGCCGCCATAAATTACTTCACCGCCAGCTTCTCTGAGTTCTTCGAGTGCATCTTGCATGCTATCGGCAGCATCTTCGTCAATAAGGGGACCAACCAGTGTATCCTCATCCAGCGGATTGCCAATGTTGACATCCTCGTAGATTTCGACTAGGCGATCTTTCAGCTCGTCGAAGACTTCTTCGTGCACAATCAGTCGCCTGGTAGAGGTGCAACGCTGTCCGCAGGTGCCCACAGCGCCAAAGACCGTTGCGCGGGCTGCCATTTCAAGGTCTGCATTCTCAGTCACCACGATGGCATTGTTGCCACCCAGTTCGAGAATCGTTTTGCCGAGTCGTGCACCCACGGTCTTGGCCACCTCTTTACCCATGCGGATGGAGCCGGTGGCTGATATTAGGGGCAGGCGTTCGTCTTCGGTCATCCATTCGCCAACTTCACGTCCACCGGTAATCAAGTTAAAAATTCCTTCCGGCATGTCATTGCGCTTAAGCACTTTTGCGATGATATTTTGGACTGCAATTCCACAAAGTGGTGTTTTTTCCGATCCCTTCCAGATCATTACGTTGCCGCAGATAGCTGCGATCATAGCATTCCAACTATAAACGGCAACCGGAAAGTTAAAGGCCGAAATAATACCCGTAATGCCCAACGGATGCCACTGCTCATACATCCGGTGTTGGGGACGTTCCGACTGCATGGTCTTTCCGTAGAGCATGCGAGACTGACCCACCGCAAAATCACAGATGTCAATCATCTCCTGCACTTCGCCGAGCCCCTCTTGGTAAATTTTGCCCATTTCATAGGTTACCAGCCGGCCGAGATCCTCTTTATGTTTGCGCAGCTCCAGGCCAATCTGACGAACAATTTCGCCTCGCTTTGGTGCCGGCGTCATTCGCCATTCTTTGAATGCTTCCTGCGCCTGCTCCACCACTTGGTCATATTCTTCGCGCGTAGTTACCGTGGTATCGGCAATGTGGGAGCCGTCAATGGGGGTGCTGCTCGAAATCGTTTCTTGTCCCTCTTTGCCTAAAAATTCTTGTCCTGTGCTTGTACCGAGGTTTGTGCCTTCAATACCTAGTTTTTTGAGAAATTCCATGAGTAAATAATTTCGGTTTTATTAGGATGGTCAGATACGGGTTGTCGCTGGTAATTTGTATTGCGTATTTTGTAGATAAAGAAAATACGAAATACGAAGTACGCAATAAACAATCTTTGCATGAAGCCTGAATCTATCTCAAATAACAAGCTCACCCTTCTGCGTAAACTCAATCAGAAAAAATACCGCTACCAAGAGCAGCTTTTTTTGCTGGAGGGGGCACGGGCTGTGGAACAAGTACTGCAGAACGGATCCATCAACGTTAAGATGCTTGTTTTTGATGAAGATCAGCAATACTGGCTGCAGGATACCTGGAAAAAGTATTTGCCTAAAACGGATGCCTTTATGTTGGATTCCGATCAATATGCCGAAGTTTCCGATACGGATAATCCCCAGGGCGTGGTGGCGGTGTGCCGTATGCCTGAGGAAGTATCGATAGAGAAGTTGTCATCCACAGAAGGAATAATTGTAGCCCTGGACGGCGTGCAGGATCCGGGCAACTTGGGCACCATCATCCGCACGGCCTCATGGTTTGGTGCCAGCGGGTTGTTGAGCGGCAAGGGCACCGTCGATCTTTTTCATCCCAAAGTGGTGCGCAGTACCGCAGGTTCAACCGGCGTGATTCCGCATATTAATGGAGACCTCTCTGAATTACTGCCTGTGTTTGAAGAGGCCGGCTGGCCGGTGTTTCTTTTGGATGCGGGATCGGATTCGCAATCGCTAGAGGAAGTCAGTGCACTCGATAAAGCGGTGATCGTAGTTGGAAATGAAGCTCACGGCGTTGATAGTAAATTGGTTGCGGAGGACCGATCAAAAATTCGTATTGCGGCTCCGAGGGCGCAAAAAAATGTTGAAAGTCTCAATGCAGCTATTGCGACCTCTATTGTGCTTTATAATTTATCTGCTAAACTGGGAGTCTCAGAGAAGAATTAATTTTTAGTTAAGATTTCAATAATAATTGCTTCTGATGGGGCGATTCTATAACCTTGAAATAGTAATAGTTCGGCATTTTTGTTCTTTCCAATCTAAATATGATGCTATATGCCCAGAGCTAAGAAACACAAGATATACGTTCTCGATACCTCCGTTCTTTTATATGATTCCGACGCCGTAAAAAACTTCCAAAAAAATGACATCGCCATTCCCATCACGGTGCTGGAAGAGATCGACACGTTTAAAAAAGGCAATAATGTAATCAACCTGCATGCGCGGGAATTCAGCCGTTACCTTGATAAGATTTCGGATAAGAATTTGCTGCAGAAGTGGATTCCGCTGAACGGCAAGACTCACGGTAGGTTGCGTGTGCTTAATAACGAAAAAAGTGAGGTCGATGCGGCGGAGGTGTTCGGCAAGAAGAAGAACGATCATCGGATCTTGAATTCGGTGCTCAGGCTGATGGAGGATGAGCCGGAGAAGAAGGTGATCCTGATATCGAAGGATATCAATCTGCGCATCAAGGCGCGGGCACTGAACATCGATGCTGAAGATTACGAGACTATTCGCATCAAGGATATCGACCATCTTTACAAGGGCAAGACCGAAGTGGCCTATGAGGATTCCGAAGTCATCGATCGCCTGTACGAAGAGGGGCAGGTCGACCCGGAGGCAGTGATGGAAGAGGAGCCAACCAGCAATCACTTCTTTATCCTTAAAAATCACTCCAGTTCGGCCCTGGGCTATTACAATTCAAAGTCCGGATACATCGAGCCGGTGCACAAGCGAACGGCCTATGGCGTTACGCCCCGAAACGTGGAACAAATATTTGCGCTGCAGGCGATTATGAATCCCGATAACCTACTGGTGACGATTACCGGCGCGGCAGGAACCGGCAAGACATTGCTGGCATTGGCGGGCGCGCTGGAACAGCGGCGCAACTACCATCAGATTTACCTGGCGCGACCTATTGTACCGCTCAGCAATAATGATATCGGTTACCTGCCCGGCGATGTGAACTCCAAGATCGATCCCTATATGCAGCCGCTCTGGGATAACCTGTCGTTTATCAAGAACCAGTTCTCTGAGAGCAGCAAGAAATATCAAACAGTAGAGCGAATGCTCGAAAATGACAAGCTGCGGATTATTCCGTTGGCTTATATTCGGGGACGCAGTCTATCGAACGTTATTTTTATTGTGGATGAGGCGCAAAACCTGACCCCGCACGAAGTGAAGACCATTATTACCAGGGCCGGCGAAAACACCAAGATTATTTTTACCGGGGATATTTACCAGATTGATACTCCTTACCTGGATACCCAGAGCAATGGCCTCTCATTTTTGGTAGACCGCATGCACGATAACGATCTCTACGCCCATATCAATCTCGAGAAAGGAGAGCGCTCCGAGCTGGCAAATCTGGCCAGTAAGTTGCTGTAGGTGAAGCCGCAGATTTATACAGATTAGAACGGATTTTTCTTCTTGTTCCTTGAAGCATCCACGTTTTTAACAATTGCCAGGCATTGTTTAGACTGAAGAGGAGACACTCCAGTCAGCCTCAGTGTCATCCTGAACTTGTTTCAGGATCTTCTAGCATATTGCAATATACGTCTACTGATTAACCTAATTCCCGATGAAAACCAAGCTCTTTTCCGTTGGTCAAGATGACATTTTAATTATATTGATGATGTCATCTCGAGCGAAAGCGAGAAATTTTTGTTTAAACTATGTTAGGTACTGATAGACATACAGCAGATCATTGTACACAATATTTGGGGTTACGGCTCAGAATGGCCGGACGATTGCTATCCAGATTGGGCGTAGTTCGCTGCGTTGTGCTTGCAGGGCTTCTTTTGATCGTAATAGTACGTTTGGCAGTGATGGAGACGGATATAGCTCAATGGATGGTGGCGGGGTTGGGCTGTGCCATTGTTGGATCGCTTCACCTCCGGCGTCGCGATATAGCATTTCTTCAATCGCTGAACAGCAGGTACCAATTATTTCTGACCGTTGAATATATCCTAATTAGTCTGCCATTATCTATGCTACTGGTGCTCAAAGGCGCTTGGGAGATGGGAGTTCTACTTTTGGTTACAGGAGGGGCGTTACCTTTTTTGTATCAAAATCAATTGCACCATATAACAAATCCCAAAGACCGCCGGCCCTTTCCACCGGTTTTGATTCAATCATACGAATGGGTTGCGGGACTTCGACGATACGGTATTTTTTTGGCATTGCTGTGGCTATTGACCGCTATTTTGTTGCACAACCATTTTTTAGTGGGATGGGTCGGAACCTTTTTAATAACAACGTTGATCGCATCTTTTTATGTAGAGATTGAGCCGGCTCACTTTGTGACGCTTATCGCCAATGAGCCGCGGCACTTTTTGTTACAGAAAGTTGCTTCCGGAGTCGGAAAAAGTCTTCTTTTGATGGTACCACTTTGGGTTGGGCACTTGTTCTTATATCCTGATTGGTTTTTGTATACCATCCTGTTTGGTGCCATGAATGTAGTTTTAGTGATAGCAATGATACTTGCGAAGTATACTTTTTATGAACGTGGAGCAGATTTAGAATTGCCCATAAGTACTATTTTTATGGTGTTTTGTACCTGCTTTATCGTTCCGTATCTGTTGGCGATGGTGCCACTGGGCGTAATATGGTTGTTTCACAGGGCCACGAAACGTCTTAAGAATACGGTGTATGCTCACGCTTGAAAACATATCATTTGCTTATCAGCAGAAAGCCGTCTTGAACGGTATCACTTTGCGTTTAGAAGATGGATTAGTGCACGGAATCCTGGGACCAAACGGATCGGGAAAGACTACGCTGTTTAACGTGATTGCGGGAAGGTTGCAGCAGGATGAAGGGGATATCCGATATCATGATCGGCGAATTTCAACAGATATGATTGGTTATCTGGAAACGAACCTATTTTTTTACTCTCTGATGACCGGCCGGGAGTATCTGGAGCTACATGCTCGTGGCAACAATGATTTCCCTATTTCCAAGTGGAATGACATTTTTAATTTGCCGCTGGACCATTTGATTGAAAGCTATTCCAGTGGTATGAAGAAAAAACTGGCTATTATGGGACACATTGGTCTGGATCGTCCCATCATGCTTCTGGATGAACCGTTTAATAACCTCGATTTAGAAGCGAATCAATTTTTGGCAGCACTCATACGCATGCTGGCTAAAAAAGGAAAGCTGATCTTTTTAAGCAGTCATTTCATGGAGGTTATAACAACAGTCTGTGATCGGGTTCAGGTTCTGCAGAAAGGCACAATAACAGAGATGGTGCAGCGTGAAGAGTTTGATGAATGGAAAGGCCAGCACCGTTTTTCTCAGATTGAAGCCGCCAAAAAGCAGGCCCGAAAGTTGTTATAGGATTTTACAGATTTGCCCAGACTATACTGATTAATACGTTGTAACCTCATCCGATTTCTGGGTTTGAAGTCGGATGAGTGAAAGAAGGTTAACATAACCCTTGCTTGCAGCATCCACGCTTCAAACAAAGTTCTCGTTAGTTGGAATGACATTTTTGTTAGAAATTACGATGTCAGTTCGAGTGAAAGTGAGAAATCTGTGTGTTGAAGAATCTGTATTGATCAGGTGCTAAAAAGAATATTTATAGCGTTTAGCGCCTGCTCGTGTTGTAATGCCATCCCAAAAAGCTGATTACCAACATTCTGCATCTCAAACAATTGTCTGCAATGTATGGTAGCCTGAACCTGGGCACTTATCCAGCAGAAAATAAACGTTAATCTGTGTCAAAATCAGTGTAAATCTGTGGCTAGGTACTAAATATTCTGTGCTGCAATCCAGCCCGTGGTCCAGGCCGACTGAAAATTATAGCCGCCCGTAATGCCATCAATATTGAGCACTTCGCCGGCAAAATAGAGGTTAGGGCATTTTTTGCTTTCCATTGTGCCCATGTTGACTTCACTCAGTGGAATACCGCCGCTGGTTACAAACTCCTCTTTATAGGTCGTTTTGCCCTCGATCTCGTAGTGGGCGTTGGTGAGCTGTTGCGCCAGGTTATGAATTTGCTCGTTGGAAAGCTCGGCCCAACGAGTATTGGGAGCAATATCTGAAAGCTCCAAAAATCGCTCCCAGAGACGGTTGGGTATAGGGAACTGCGCCTGCTTGGCCGCCGTTTTACGCGCATTATCCTGCCGGAGCTGTTTCAGTGAATTCCTGATCTCCTGTTCATCATGGGGATGCAGCCAGTTTACGCGAATAGTGAAATGGTACTCCTGATCGTACAGATACCGCGCGGCCCAGGCCGATGTCTTGAGCACCGCCGGCGCGCTCAATCCCCAGTGGGTAATCAAGATAGGTCCGGTATGCTGATATGAAGTGCCTTCAATAGCTACCGCGCATCCTTTAACTGATATACCCGAAAGATCCTCGAAAATTTTGTTCTTAAAATTGAAGGTAAATAGTGAGGGGACGGGCTCTACAATAGAGTGGCCCAGTTCCTCCAGCCATTCGTAAGTGCTGCGACGGTTTGAGCCACCTGTTGCGATGACGACCGCATCAAAGGTTTGTGAGGCTTCGTCGCGGATTGAGAGCTCATATTGATCATTTGTGGGAGAGATGCCTTCAACGCGGGTACGCTTGTGAACCGTAACATCATGCTTGCGGGCCTCTTCCTTCAGGCAGTTAATGATGGTGGCAGAGTCGTCACTGACGGGAAACATCCGTCCGTCGGATTCGGTTTTGAGATCAATGTCGCGCTCTTGAAACCATTCGACTGTATCCTTGGCCTGAAACTGCTCGAAGGCCCAGCGTAGCTCCTTGGATCCGCGCGGATATGCTTTGGCCATCACTTTGGGATCAAAACAGTGGTGGGTCACATTGCAGCGCCCACCGCCCGAAATGCGAACCTTTGACATCACTTCGCGGCTTTTTTCGAAGATGGTTACATCTAGATCGGGATGAAGTCGTGCCGCATTTACGCCGGCAAAAAATCCCGCGGCCCCTCCGCCGATGATTGCTAATTTTTTAGTCTTCATACAGCCTTAAACTTTGATGTGTTTAGAGGATACTTCCCGACCGAAGAAGGTAGTAGCGTGATGATCAAACTGTTCGGCGGTATCGGTCGTCAGGAAACGCTGTGAGCTGTGTTTGGAGCAGTTTTTTTCTATCTCGGGATGGCGTTGCAGGTAATCCTGCAAACTTGCTGCCACAATGGGGCCTTGGCTGAGAACTGAAATATCCGAGGAAAGGTAGTCTTGAATTTTGGGCATTAGCAGGGGATAGTGCGTGCAGGCCAGCAGCAGCGTGTCGATATCGGGGGATTGATCCAGAATGAGATCCAAGTATTTTTTAACGAAATAATCCGCCCCCGGATCGCTGTACTCATCATTTTCAACCAGCGGCACCCACATCGGGCAGGCCTGCTGGTGGATCGACAGCTTGGGAAATTGGTGCTCGATTTCCATCAGATATGATTCCGATTGTACGGTTCCCGTGGTTCCGAGAACACCCACATGGCCCGTTTGGGAATGTTTGCCGATGATTTCGGCCGTGGGACGAATGACGCCCAGCACGCGTTTATTGGGATCAATCTTGGGCAGGTCTCGTTGTTGAATAGTGCGCAATGCTTTTGCTGATGCAGTGTTGCAGGCCAGAATAATAAGATGGCAGCCCTGAGAAAACAGATACTTCACACATTGCAAGGTGAACTGATAGATCGACTCAAACGACCGGTTGCCGTAGGGGGTTCGTGCGCTGTCGCCCAGGTAGAGGTAGTCGTATTTGGGCAGTCGTTCCACAATGTCCTTCATCACGGTGAGCCCGCCGACGCCGGAATCAAAAATGCCTATCGGTGCTTCCTGTTTATCCATTAAATACGGTATCCAAAGGATTGATAATGACAGACGGAAAGTAGGCAATCAGCGGCTAAAAATTAAGAATTACGTACAATTCATAATTCCTCATTCTTACTTCCTAATTCAGCTTCCGGGCAAGAACCACCGTTTTTTTAAAGGATTTATTATTACCGGAGGCACTGTCGTAGGCTTCAAATACTACAATATAGATACCGATCCTGTTTTGGCTGCCGTCATCCTTGCGGCCATTCCAGATGAGTTGCCCCTGCAGTCCGGCCTGTTTCCCATCAGCCAGCTCGCGCACCATGCGACCATAGCGATCATAAATATGAACGTCAATCAGGTAATCCTGTTGATCCACCTTGTAGTTGATAAACAGGTTATCTTCATGGCCATCCCCATCCGGTGAAAAGGGATTGGGCGTAAAGCTTATGCCTGTTTCTTGCGGCTGCTGGGCATTTTCCTGGTAAATCGAATTTTCTTTGTTGGGCGTGCCACCTCGTGCATTGACGCTGGATCCCCAGTTGGATTCATCATTGCTGGGACCGCTGGGAGACACTCGTTCTAGGGCTACGCCGCGCGTATCGATGATGTTGGGATTATGCCAGCTTTTCCCATAGAAAACCGAATCAATAGTAGCGCCGGTGCTGTCGGCAATGTAGATGGCATCGCCCGAGGCGGCCAAGCTCAAACTCGAGTGATCCACCCGCATGATCGACTGCATATTGGGCATGCCAAGGTCAAAGAAGCTGGCGGTCTTACTGTCCTCGAAAGATGCGGCATCATCGGCGTGAATCAGTACCTTTCCCTGTGCCGGAACCCATTTTGCTGTCGTGATCACCGGCTGTAAGTTGCGGGTATCTCCATCCTCGTCTGGGGCATCATGCAGGTACAGCCCTTCCAGCGATACGGCATAATCCTGGGTGTTGCGAAGCTCGATATATTCGCTCTGGTCAGGCCTATTGTCGTCTTCCTCATCCAACGGGTTGAACATGATTTCGTTGATTACGAGGTTGGACTGCTGCATGGGTTGGGCCACCGAGACTTCCGTGCTGCTTGTGGTGTTGCCCTTCACATCCGAAAGGTTCTCAACGGTAATTGTGGTACCATCAGCAATACTTTTTAGGGATTTTGACGAGCCGTTGGTCAGAAAAATAACGTTGGCTTGGGTTGAATCGAAGGAGGCAATTTGGAGGGGCGTGTCGCCGGTGAAAAATGTTAGATCCGGAGTCAGCTGGATGAATTCATCAAAGCGTACTTCAATTTGCCCATTCGAAAGCACTTTGGAAAAGATGACATTAGGTGGGCTCGTATCCTCCTTGAAACTTATATTTTGATTCCCGGCCGAGCTGGCGCTGCTTGTCTGCCAGTTGGAGGCGTCATTAGATGCAGCCAGGGGATCTTTGCGTTCAAGGGAGCTCCCTGCCGTGCTGCCACCCCAGGTGGTCTCATAATGCAGGGAATCGATGATGCGTCCGTTGTTTGTCTTCAGATAGACATCATCGCCGCTGTTATTATTGTATGATGGAAAATTATCTACATCCAGCCCATTGCTCACGCTGCTGGCGAAACGGTCGCCACCAGTAAGTACCAGGTAGCTGTTGGCTTGCAGCTGGATATTTTGAGGTAGCGTAGCCTCCCTGCTTGCATCGCCGATGGCCCAATTGCTTAAATCAAAGTTTTTGGAAGTGGTATTGTAGATTTCAACGAAATCGGCTTTTCCATTTGAATCGGGATTGTACAGAATTTCGTTAATGACGATATCCCCCGAACGAGCGGCATCGATTTTTAGAAACTCGAACTCTTCGGTGGCACCGGAAAGCGTGTTGCCGAAGATATCAGAAATGTTGGTAGCTGTGACTTCATACGTATCACCGGAAGTGAGTTCGCTTTCGAGGAACAGGGTAACACTGTCGCTGCGTGCTGAAATTAGCTGGATGTTTTTGCCGGGACTTATTTTATAGTTCTGAGCATTGGTGGCCGAGGAAGCCGTGATCTTTTCAGAAAATACGAGCTGTAGCGTCGTAGCATCCAGGGCATAGAGTTCTTCGAAAAAAGGCGGTGTGTCGTCAGAGGGAATTTCATTGATGGAGCCGGGGGTACCGAAACCATTTGGTGCGTCGCCCCAGTTCTCATCAAAGGTTCCCTTTACCTCAACAGTACGTCGTTCCAGTGCTACGTCATTGCCGCCCCACTCGGAGGTGTATCGCAGTGAATCCAAAAGAGCACCGCTTGCACTGCGTATTTTGATATCGTCGCCGCTGCCATTGAGGGCCGGGAAGTTGCTCATTGTCACCAGCGAAATATCCGGATGATCGGAAAGCAATGTATTATCGGGAGCAATGACTACGAAGCTGTCAGGGGGAACAATATACTGCGAATTTGTAATGACGGAGTTGTTACTGCGATTATCGCTTAAGGTCCAGCCAGCAATGTTGAATGATTCGGAGGTTGCGTTATAGATTTCTACATACTCTGTACTGCCGGAGGGCGGATCAAAACTAAATTCGTTAATGAACACATCGCCCGAATCCACCGGAGACACTTCGTAGAACGTAAACGAGGTATCCGCCGAAGCCAGCTGATTGCCAAAAATATCCTGAATGTTCTGAGCTGAGATGGCATAGGTTGAGGCGTTTTGGAGTTCCGAACTCAACGTAACTGCAACAGTATCAGGAGGAAGCAGTGAAGTACTCTCGATAGAAGTACCTCCGGATATCGTTAGGTTTTCGCTTCCCAGAGGAGATCCATCAAGACGTTCATTAAAGATGAGATTCAGTTGCTGGCTGTTGCCGATTTTAAATCCAGTTAGGTACGGAGGCGATTGGTCAGCTTCAACTTGATTCATTTTTCCAGGCGATCCATTGCCGGATGGGGCATTACCCCAATTTTCTTTATAAATGGCGGGAGTAGTGGTTGTGCGGCGTTCCAGGGAAACTTCGTTGCCGCCCCAGGTGGAGGTATATTGCAGCGAATCGAGCTGCGTGTCGCTGCCATCGTGAAGAGCAATCACATCCCCACTGTTGTTGAGGGCCGGGAAATTGTTCATGGCTACCAGTGAAATGTCCGGATAATCAGACAGCAAGGTGTTATCGGGGGCGATGACGACAAAGCTGTCGGGCGGCATGATATACTGTGAATTAGTAATGGAAGAAGGATTACCCCGGTTATCGCTCAGTGTCCAGTTTTGCAGGTCAAAGGATTGGGAGGTGGGATTATAAATTTCAACATATTCCGTGCTGCCCGAAGCGGGTTCAAAATTGAATTCATTAATAAAAACATCTCCGGATGCGACCGATGAGATTTTGTAAAAGGTAAAAGTAGTATCAGTGGAGACCACGGTATTTCCGAAAATATCCGTCACATTCTCAACTGATAAGTTATAATCGGTTGCATTTTGGAGCTCACTGCCAAGTTGCAGCAATACGCTGTCGGGTGAGGCAAAAATAGCATCATCGATGGCAGGACCATCACTCATGGAGTAGTTAGTGGTATTTTCTGCACTTGGTCGGTCCAGCTGTTCTGAGAACGTCAGCAGTATTTTTGTGCTATTGCGGATCGAGAATGAGTTCAGCTCCGGCGATTCAGTGTCAGGGGTAACCTCATTTTGGCGACCCGGCGTGCCGAAGCCATTCGGTGCACTTCCCCAGTTACTTTGATAGGCACCGGACACCTCTACAGTTCGTCGCTCCACCGCGATTTCTTCGTCGCCCCACTCCGAGGTGTAGGCCAGCGAATCGAGCAGGGTGCCGTTGCCATCCCGTAGGATGATTTGATCCCCACCATTGTTGAGGGAAGGAAAATCGCCCATGACTACCATGTTGATATCGGGATAGCTGTTCTCAATGATATTATTCGGAGTGATGACGATAAAGCTGTCGGGCGGAACAATTACCTGCGATTGCGTGATGGGATCGGGGGTGCCGCGATTATCGCTCAGTGTCCAGTTTTTCAGATCCAGTGATTTGTCGGAATGATTGTAGAGTTCAATATACTCTGAGCCGCTGGAGGGCGGGGCGGACATAAATTCATTGATGGCCACATCGCCAGAATCTACCGGTGCTGGTTTGTAAAAAGTAAAGCTGGTATCGGTGGCGGCGATAGTATTGCCAAAAATGTCTTCAGCATTGGAAGTCGAAAGGGTATACTCTTGGGCATCCTGCAAATTCGATCCCAGGGTGAGTTCTACGGTATCGGAAGCTATTTGGCTGACCGAGCTAACACTTGAGCTTGTGATATTATAGCTGCCCGGTTGATCCAGCCGTTCATTATAGGCGAGCGTTAAGGTTTGTGGAGAATTGATTGTCAAATTTGTCAGGCGGGGCGGGGTATTATCAGAGGCGACTTCGTTTGCCTGCCCGGGCGTTCCTCCTTGGGAGTTCGGGGAATTTCCCCAGTTTTCACTGTAAATACTGGCTGCTGAGAGGGATCGGCGTTCGAGTGCTACATCATTGCCGCCCCATGCTGAGGTATAAAACAGGGAGTCCGCCTGGGAGCCGCCGGCTGTCACTAATTGGACGGCGTCATCACTGTTATTGAGTGATGGAAGCGCACTTAGCAGTATATAGTTTTGACTTCCGTAGGTATTGAAAAGTGCAGTTGTGTCCGCTGATACCACGCGAAATCCATTGGGCTCCAATGGAATGGGATCGTTGCCCAAAGCTTCGGTGCCCTCATCATCGCCCACTTCCCACTGGGCCAGGTTCAGGTATTTGCCGCTGGTATTGATGACTTCCACATACTCAGCCTGTCCGGAGGGGGGATCAGCCATAAATTCGTTGATCTTGACATCACCGCTGGCATAACTGTCAAAGACATAAAACAGTTGGTCAGTCGACTGAATGCTGTTGCCAGACTGGTCCCTAATTCCGCTAGTTGAGACTGTATATTTATTTGAGGACAGCGATTCGTTATAGCTTAATCGTACAGTATCCGAGGCTGGGAAAGAAATTGAAGACGGGGAACCGACGCCGTTGTCGATGGTGAAATCGGATGCGTCAATGGTTGCCTGATCCGGTGCGCGGTTGAAGGCCATGTCAACCGAGGTTGCACTAGCCAATTGTGCATCAGTTGTGGTAAAGGGGGGCAGGTCGATTTTGAAATCCAGGTAAAAAAGATCTGACCGACTGGAAGTGAAACTAATTTTAGGGCCAAAATATGATGCCGAGGTATGCGTGTTATCTGTGGCTGATTGACTGGTAGCGGACGTCAGGCCGTATCCTTCGGCTATCTGCATTTGCCAATTGCCATTATTGTCACGGTCAACCCGAATAGTGTAGCCGCCTCCGGATTGGACTACGGTTGTTCCTGAAAGCACAATGGCGGCTTCGGATCCGCTGTCATAGCGGACCAGATGAAATACGTCATCACCGCTTTCACCCACTTGAATGGCATAGCCGTTTACCGATCCTTCGAGGTTGGAAATGTCACTCATCAGAAATATTTCGGCTTGGTTGGAGCCAGAGGGTTCAAAGCCCCGAAATTCGATATAAAATTGCCAGTAACCTTCGATGCTGGAGGCCGAAGTGGAAAGATAAGAGGGACTGCTACCTGCAGCATCCAGTTGTAGTAGGTAATTGGGATCGTCATCTGTAACGGTGAAATCAGCCTCATCACCGCTCCAGGCCGGATTGCCGGTGAGATCTCCATCCTCAAAACCATCTTCAAAGTTGATGGATTGGGCCTCTGCAGTGGAGGCAATAACAAAAGAAAGGAGCAGAAAAATGAGCCCAGAAAAGTATCGCATATGAGTTATCCCAGAAAAATATTTTGCTGTAAGGATAATAGAGGATGGGGGAAATGGCAAGAAGAGCAATTGATTCTAATAAAAAATAGGGTGAATCAGCTATCAACTGATACTTGCTGTTTAAATGCAGTTTATAGTCTATATAAAGGGGTGTAAGTGGTGAATTTACCCCTATACTTGTCCCAGAGTTGTCCCAGAGAGATAAATATATTACGTTAAAGCCTTTCAAAGGCATTCCAGTAAAATATACCAAATATGGAGCGTTTAAACCTTACGAATGAGTTCATCAAGAGTTATCCGAAACCAGACAGTGAGAAAGAAATTTATGATAAACAGCTTGAGAATTTAGCTGTTCGAATTCGTCCCACAGGGTACAAAAGTTTCATTTATCGGTATTATGTGGATGGTTCCAAGCGGTACACAATAGGGAAATTTCCAGAATGGGATATAGAAAGGGCAAGGCAAGAAGCTAAAGAGTTATATCAGAAAGTTCAGCAGGGAATTGATTTGAATGCCGAAAAAAACAGGAAAGAAAAAGCGAATCAGAGCATAACTGTTAAAGAAGCAATTGAAAGATTCAAAGAGATTAAATTCCCTGAATTAAGTGAAGCAACACAACGACTTTATGGATACCACTTTGATAATTATTTATCAGAAATCCATGATGTGAATTTGGCTAATCTCACTAAAAGTGATGTACTTCCAATCATGGATAATTACGCTGAAGTAGGAAAGAGAAGAACGGCTAATGACATTCGAACTGCATTGAGTACCTTGCTTACTTTTTCTACATCCAGAGGTTGGATAGACGAAAATTTTGTAACTGATATCCAGACGTACAAAGAAAAAAATGATGGAAAACGAGATAGGTTCTATAGCTTCGATGAAATCGTTGAAATCTGGAAACAGATCAAGCAATTCAATGAACCAGTAAGGACTTTTTATAAAATTCTATTCCTTACAGGACAGCGAAAAGGGGAAACGCTAAAGATGCAATGGAAACATCTGAATTCAAGTGAGAAAATCTGGACAATTCCAGCATCTTTAGCAAAGAATGATGTTAAACATGTAGTACCTTTATCCGATAATATTTTGGATATGTTGGAGCAGTTATATCATGATCATTCTGGAAATTCAGACTTTGTTTTCAAATCGAACGTACGTAAAAATCAACCTGTAAAAACAGTTCATCACCAAGTTAAAAAGATCAAGAATAATACATCTGTTTCTGATTTTAGGAATCATGATATCAGAAGAACCATGATCACACACATGGCATCTATTGGGATTGATGAATCCATTGTCAGCAGAATTGTAAATCATAAAATGTCTGAAAATGCCAATTCTATTACACGTGAAGTTTATAACAAATACGAATATCTGGAAGAGAAAAGAGAAGCCCTACAAGCGTGGAACAACAAGCTATTTGATGAACTCAAGAAAGGTAAGATTGATCAACTTGTTGATGCAACTAATGCAGATAAAGATATAAATATAAGTGCAGTTACTTACTACAGCGAGTCAGAAGGAGAAGCTGTTGAACATATCGAATCTGAATCTAAAGAAGGGGGTAAATATTCGTTTTAGGCTCTTAAATCTCCCTTTACAGAGCCTTCAAATATGTTCGGCATACATTACCCTTCCATATTTCAACCAAATAATAAAAAAGCCCTTCAGATAACTTGAAGGGCTTTTTTGTGTAATATCACAAATGCTAATTATCTGATATAAATTCATCTCTTATACCTTCAAAAATATCCTCAACTTCACTAACATTATTGGCAGTTTGGCTATTATCAAGTACAAAGGTTACTCTCCAATCTCTAACCAAATCAGTTACTGCTGTTTCTAATTCATTGATTATACTTTCTGCTGTTCCAGTTCTCTCAATGATCATATCTGATATTTGTTCTCTTGTTAATTCAAACATATATCTATCATTTTTATTCAAATTGATAATCATAGATACATGGAATTCAACAAAAAATAAAAGGGATTCCGAAAACTCACTACAGTAAACGGAACCCCTTTTTGTCTATCAATACAACCTTATAAAGAACGTACACACATCACTAAAATTTTAAAGATTCTCAACCCTAAATGGTATTTGTAACGCATAATCATCAAAGAACATTAGTTTTGTTTCCACGTCATCAACAGCCCTTTCAGGAATAATTATACCATCATGCAGGTTCACGAATGGCAAGCCTTCATTATGTAAATATTGAGAAATATGATTTATCATGATGTTTGATTCAATTTTGCAACATTGGTGATAATAGTTTTTGTAAGACCTGTTTTTTAGTTCCAAAACAAACTCATAAACATCTGGAAAATATTTAGCCAAGAACTTCACAACCTTGTTTGATTTAACAGCAAAGTACTTGGATTCCAGATTCATACCTGTTGACCAAAGCTTCTTAAATTCCTTTCTGGAAATACCCATCTTTTCAGCAAAAACATCATAAGCTAATCCAGTACAAGCCAAAAGCATGAACAGAAGATATTGAGAGTCTTTCCCTTCAAAAAGTTGGGCTAAACCTTCATCAAATTGGATGCTTGCATAATTCTTTGATAATGTTCTATAGACTTTTGAAAGCCTTTCTGGATTGCCAATACATTCACCCAGTTTATTTACTGCAACCGATTTTTTAATACTTTTGATAGAAATAACAAGAGAGTTGAAGCTATCTATTTCATCTTGAACATGTTTCTTTCTTAGGTACAAAGGTTTATTCACGTGTTGATCATTGATCAAGTGCAGACGTTGCCTAAGCAGTAATATTGACAGTGCGTACACGTGACAATTGCTAATTTCTACAAGTTTATACTCATCAATATGTGGATGATCTTCATGATATAGATACTTTCTTAAACCCTTGAACATGCCACTTTCAGCAGTGTAAATCCTGTTTCCATATCCAGACAACGTAAAACTGTTTCGACTGCTCTTGTACGTGTTATAAGCTTCTATATGCTTTTTGTGTTCACCATTCAAGCCAGAAGTATCAAGAGAAAACCCTTCATTCATTTCTTTTATATCCAGTGCTAATTTTGGATAGTTTTCAAATTTATTGGACTTCGTTTTTCCGTTGTAATAGTCTTTAATCTTCTTTGGAATGGTTAATCTTTTGTTTGTTTTCCAGTCTACATCTAATGCATATAAACGTGGATGGATACGATAACCAAGAGACTTTGCACCAGCCCTATCATCTTCTAAAGACCAATAGATTTCATCACATTGAATGATCTTTGCATCTATACAAAAGTTGATAAATAACTTTCGAAAGTTCTTTGATAAATATTTTGATTGGATGACTTCAGGTCGATTCAGGAAAGGTATTTCGTAAATTATTGTTCTATTGTATTCCGAATCATAATGATTCATACGTGAGTATAAATCATCAATTAACAGTAATAACCTACTATAGTTAAGTCTCTTTCTATCATTGATAAACTTCTCAATACCTTTGCTCTTGTTGTCTTTATAACGCTCATATCTTCCATGTAAAGCCTTTCTATCTTTGAGATATGATAACCAGTGATGATTAAGATATGTACGGAATTGATCACGTATGTTGATCAATGGAATTGATACGGTCTGATATGCCATTGTGTAGTGAGTTTTAATTAAAATGTAATGTATTGATAGGTCGAACTATGTCTAACGGCTATCCAAAAACCATTATTTCATTTTATAGCCGTTGTACATTTAACTATTGCCAAAAGAGAAACTTACAGGTGAGCTGTTATCTGCATGAATTACAAGCATTTACCTTGTACTATCACAACCAACAGAAAAGCCAAACAAGGTTAGTTTGTGCGTAAGAAAAAACCTTAACGTTAATTAATGGGGTGTCTATATAGGCAGGTTACCAGTGTTTTAATCTCACTGAAATTATTTTACTGGAAATCGAAAAGTATAACGTTAATTACAGGGGTGTAAATGCCGTTTAAATACTTTTGAAGGGTATTTATTGATATTTAAAGGCATGCTGTAAATCAAAAACCTTTACGTCATGAGTGATATATGATTAAATAATAAATATTCCGAATGACTATTTATGTTTACTGTAGTTACTGATAGTTATTTATATCTACAGTTATTAGCATTAGTAACTATTCCAAGTTGATGAAGGTAGACAGCAGTAGTTACCATTCGAGAGAAGCTCACCTTTACCAGTAACCAGAGTTAACACCTTTAGCCATTCCCAAAACTTATCCCTGAAAAGTAATTTTGATCATAATTAATACCCTAAATCCAATTACAAAAGCGTAAAAAACTATGTTCAGAGCACACGTAAAAACAACTAATCAACAACAGGAAAACTACCTTCAAAAGTTAAAGGAATTAACCAAGAGACTTGAGCCTATTTCAAAGACCAGACGTGATGAAATTGGTAGAGAAATAATTGGCAAAGTAGACAGGGATAGACAGCCTACATAAATAATTTATTTACGCACAAACTAGGGGGTGTCAATTTCTGCATTCAAAAAAAGTATATGAAATATGCCGCCCCACATGTTTTTTTATTTGATATACAAGATGGGTCTGAGAGAGTCATACTCCAATAAAAACAACCATTTACCGAAATTTTAAAAGATCTTCGGTGAATGTTCGGCCATTCTCAAAAAATCTTCAATTATTCCCACCAAAAATAGAAATCTACTATAGTTAAAGGTGAAGACAGGAAATAAAATACTTTCACCATGAATACAGAAGAGAAGATTCAAAACGAAAAACGAAACATAGCAAAGTTTTCCAAAAATCCAGCTTTGCAACGAGCTGAAAAGGAATTCTATCTAAAAATGTTTCGAGAGAACATCAAGAGATTACAACAGAAGCAGAATATTCACCAAGAGAAACGCCAATCATGAAACGTTATAAAAGTACCCCTAACATACCATCAACTTTAGATGAACATGGTAGGAAATATTATCGGAATCTATGTAATCGAATGATTGCCAAAGACAACCTAAACAACTATACGAAATATCAAATTAAAACGGCTTCGTTCATTCACCAATATATGAAAAAAGTTGAAATGAACGGGTGTAAGTACACCACAGGTGAAGATTTGGAGCTTTACATGAAGTTGTCAAAAGAACTTCGAGCAATTGAGAAAAGGCTATTCAACCTATCAACGATCAAAGAGGATTTGATCAACTAAACAGAGAATTTTTAACAAAAAAAGAGAGACAAAAATAATATGGAAGATGCAATTGAAAATTCTGTAAACGAACTCAAAGAAAAGCGAAAAAAGCTTGTCAATAAGTTTGATAAGATGATCAATGAAAATAAAGACTATGACAAGCAACAGGCAAAAGAATTAAAATCAGAAATCGAAAACATTAATCAAGAGATTAAATCAATGGGAAATTTAGAAGTCGTTAAAGGAGAAGATTCAACAGAAACAAGCAAGCTTTACAGTTCTGCTGAAAACATTTATCAACCTTCCAAGGATGATATAAGCCTTGAAAATTATCTACGTGCGGTAACAGATAAGCCGAAATCAGATAAGGAACGTGAAGTTATTAAAAACTCTGTTACCTCAGATGGCTATGAATTACCAACACAAGTTAGTCAACAGGTTATAGATAAGATTCGAGCAAAAAACAGTGTTATTTCAGCAGGTGCACAAACGGTGCAACTGGATTCAGCCGAAACGAATTATATTACGGTTGATTCAGATCCAGAAGCTGTATGGCATGCAGAACTCGTTGAAGAAAATCCAAATTCTGGATCTTTCGGCAAAGTACAAATGAAGCCAAAAACAGTGCTTACCAACGTTGAAGTAAGTAGGGAATTATTGCAGGATTCAAACAATGCAGGTGAAGCCCTTTCAATTGCATTAACCAACAGCTTATCAGATGCTATTCTGGATGTAACCTTCAACGGTTCAGGTGCAAATAAACCAAGTGGTATGAATTCACTTGTTACACAAACTCAAACATATTCTGGAAGTGTAACGCATGCAGAATTCGTAAAAGCTAATTCCACATTGTACACAAACAATGTTGCAGAAGAAGACGTAAGCTTCATTTATTCCCCTTCAGTTTGGGAAACTCTTTCACTTGCAACGGATGACAATGGAAGGTATCAAGATGCACCTTCAACCATTCGAGATATACAGAAATTCACAAATAGTGGTGTGCCTACAGGGAAAGCTTACGCAGGTGCGTTTGAAAACTTTTTATATGGTTTTCGAATGAATATCACATTGGAGCAATACAACAGCACCAGTGCGAAAAAGTTCGGTCAATTATGGTTAGCTGTTGCAAGAATGGATTTAGCTGTTTTACGTCCGAACGCATTTGTACGCATAGAATCAGCATAAATTTTACTCTTGATTGACAAAAAACCTGACAGGGTAAGTTTCTTTTCAGTTGATCTGTCAAAAGTTTTAAATCCTGTCAACTTGCTTTTGTTTTAGCGAGTCCATTATGAATAGAGGACAGTCATTAAAGTGGCTGTCCTTTTTTATTTTAGTAGGGGGTCAATAATTCTGGAAAAACCGTTTTCTTGAAATCAACTGCATCCAAATGTCATTTTTTTTCGAATGTAGGCAAAAGTATAGGGGGTATAGTACCTTCAATCTATTTCTACAAAATTGTATCAAATTCAGGGGTACACGTGGAGCCTGAAAGGGTTGAAGGCTCTTAGAACTACATTAGAAGCCCATTAAAGCTATTTAGCCATTGATGTCAATTAGTTTTGCAGAGTAGCTACCCCTCCCATGATAAAACCAATTATCATGGGCAACCAGAAGTAAGGCATTCCAGCTCCCATCATTGCGATACCACCAAATACTGCGATTCCACCCAATACTCCTAATACTTTTGAATCCGAACTTTTATTATTACTCATATTGATGAACTTTATTAAACTTACAACTAATTGTCTGTATTTGATGTATCCCTGAACGTGCGCAAATGCAATTCTTTAAAATCATCGAATTGTTTTACAAGTATGCCTTTTTTATCGGGGTATTTCAAAAAGTAATGATTATCAGCTTTCCCGACTAGTTTTAGTTTTTTATCTGGATAATCACCTTTTAAATCAGATGCCATTACATATTGATAATTGGTTTCATTTATTACTGTAATAGCATCTAGGTATGCTTTCCCAATTGTAAGTGTTACAATTGATAGTAGAATTGATGCAACAATCACTTTTGGACTGAAAACAGAACCTTTGTGATCGTTATTTATAAACTTATTAATGATGGTTACACCTAAAATTAGCATGGTCAATAATATAGCAGTTTTTAAAAGCAACCGTATTTTTACACCATCAAAAATAATATCAATCCATTGCGAATAGAGTTTTATGAATATCATTGCAATAAATAAAAGTACAATTGTAAACAGGGTTAGATAAGTCCATCTTTCAGGTAAAAAGTTAGCCATATTTTGACTTATCCATTTTAGAGGTCTTTTTGTACTCTCTATTAGACCGTTATATAAAAACATAAATAAGAAGCCAACTATCGAGAGTACCACAACAAGACCAATACTTTTTACTGCATATAAGACTATAGTATTGATGGAAATGTAGCTAAATATGTCAATGTCAAAGAAATAGTAATAAGTCGTTAGATATAAGTAAGCCAGAAATACCAGAAATGAAGGTAAAACAATTCCTAATAATGTTGTTAACTTTTCAGGAATAAACTTTTCCAGATAACTTTTTACGGAATGATACCTCATGTTGATGAATTACTTTAAAATCAACTAAATATATTAAAGCCATCTTATGAATCAAGAAGAAAAGGTCTATCCTTTTAAGCTATTCCAAGAGAAATTGGCAGAGCTAAAAAGGTCGGGATTTATTCAAAACTGGCAGGACAAAAAATTAAATATCAGTGTACACGTAGACAAGGACACGCATGAACTGGAAGAGACTTTACCAAGTGAAGATGAAATTAAATCCTTCATCTTAACTTTACGGTTCTTTATCCAAGATAATGAAGCATGTTCAATTAGGAATTTAAAAAAGCATTATAACAATCTAGATATATCCCAAAACCTTGTTGAAAAATTTAACCAGACAAGAGAAAAGTTAAACGAATATTTGGATTCCCATTCAGGTTTTAATGGCAATACTTACAGAGATATATTTGATGCTTACATTTATGGACAATATGCACACAGTGACAAAAGGGAGAAGGTTTTAAGTTGGGCAACGGATACGTTCAGCAAAGGATTTTCAAGGTTTCATTTCATATCTGTTCTGCATGATATTACCAAAATATTGATCATCATTGATGGCATTAACCAAAGAGCATTAAAAGAATTAACAGATGGGTAGTTTCTGGGCATGGGGCAACATCAAATAATCCAACTATAATGCTTATAGTTGCCTATTGTTCGAGGTAGGGTAAACTTAAGGTATGCATCATTTGGGGGTGAATGTTACAGGAACTCGAACAATTACTTGTCCCAGAGTTGTCCCAGAGTATTTTCACCGATATTATAATCATAAATTTATTTGGCGATAAATACATGGCAGGCATGGAGCTATAAGAATATAGACCATTCTAATAAAAAATAGGGTGAATCAGCTATCAACTGATTCACCCCGGAAGGACATTTGATATTGCTCTCTATTTCAACGGCTTATACGCTTTTAAGCGTTTCTGTTGGTAAGACCCTTGAAAAGGGAAATCCTTACAAATTTTTTTCATTTTTTTATATAATCTTCTTCAGCCAATAAGACACCTAAACTTCGGACAATGGGATACGCTAATAAACAGTCTGTGCCTTTTGAAATTGATAACATAAATCACGGTTTTCAGGTTGCCAAGGGAATTTTAAAGCTCAGGGACAAGGCACTTGAACTGGAGTTTGAAGTCGAAGATGCTATACTCGGTATTATTAGCTCAGATGTGCAAACGATACGTCTTTCGTTTGATGATCTGGAATCTATTCAGTTTAAAAAGGGGTGGTTTCGTGCAAAAATAATATTGGAGGCTGTATCCATGCATGTGTTTGAAGATCTTCCCGGTAGTGAACAGGCTTCATGTACGTTGAAAGTTAAACGAAAGGACCGGAAAGAGGCTGAACAAATTATTTCAACAGCACGCATGCAGCTGTCAGAGCATAAACTCGATCAAATGGAAGGTGGGATGGCAGATAACGGGTAATGAAATATCCTGCCCGGGATTCTTTCCCAAGCAGGATAACGTCGTGTCAATGAATTAATGTATCAATCCTTTCGCAGCTAACAGTTCGCCATTCAGGATAGCACCGCCGGCAGCTCCGCGGATGGTATTGTGAGCCATCGTCACGTAGCCGAGATCCATCACAGTACCTTCGCGCAAACGTCCCACCGCCGTTTGCATACCGCCTTCGCGATCGGCATGTAGTCTTGGCTGGGGATGTCGATTCTTTTCGTATAGCTTGATGGGATTTTCTGGCGACGAGGGGAGATCCAAGCTGGCTATGGGATTATCCCAGTCGGTGTAGGCCTGTTTGGCTTCGTCAATGGAGGATGGTGCATTTTTAAGCTGTACCGAAACTGAGAGCAGGTGTCCCTCGATCGTAGGGACGCGCACAGCTGTAGCCTGTATTGTAAAATCATTAAAGGCGATAGTATCATCCCAGAGCGAACCAAGTACCTTGGTGGATTCGGTTTGTACCTTGGGTTCTTCGCCGCCAATATAGGGAACTACGTTTGCTACGATGTCGAGGCTGGGGACGCCGGGATAACCCGCCCCGGAGGTCGACTGCATAGAAGTGACGATTACTTCGTCAATCTCAAAAGCATCGTGCAGAGGCTTGAGCGACATCGAAAGCGGCACCGACACGCAGTTGGGATTGGTGACAATCCAGCCGCTGCCATCATCGGTAAACGTTTGTTTGGTGATGAGGTCCGCGTGATCGGGATTCACTTCTGGCACCAGCAGCGGCACCTGATCGTGCATGCGATAGTTTTTGGCGTTGGAAATTACGGGGATGCCGGCTTCGGCAAAACTTTTCTCGATCCCTTCGGCCACCGACGAGTCTAATCCAGAGAATACAAAATCGACGCCAGAAAATGCCTCGGGCTCACATTCTGCCACTTCCATCTTGGCAGTGTCGGCAGGCATCTCGGTGGGTTCAATCCAGTGAGCTGCCTCTTCGTACTTTTTACCGGCCGACCGCTCGGAAGCCCCAAGCACACTAATTTTGAACCAGGGATGATCTTCCAATAACCGAACGAATTTTTGTCCTACCGCTCCGGTTGCACCCAGAACTCCAACTTGAAATGTCTGCATCGTACCTATGATCTGTTATTTGTAATTGTTTACGAGATATCTGTAAAGAAGAAGCAAGTGTACTCAATACTCACTACTCATAACTAAAAGTCCAGAAAGGTGAAGATAGGCATAAAAGCAGAATTAATTAAAGCCGTAATTTTTCCTATCTTTGGGCTCTGAAAATTTCATTATTCAACTAAAATTTAGTACTACATGTCAGTAACTGAACTTCAGGATTTAGAAACGCTTGTGTCGCTGGCGAAAGCCCGGGGGCTCATTTATCAATCATCAGAGATTTACGGCGGACTCGGAGCCGTCTACGATTACGGTCCGTTGGGAGCAGAACTCAAGCGCAACATTCGTGATATGTGGTGGAAAGACATGACGCAGCGCCATGATAACATTGTGGGGCTCGATTCGGCCATCTTCATGCATCCCAAAGTGTGGGAGGCCAGTGGTCACCTCGAAGGATTTAACGATCCGATGATCGACGACAAGCAGTCGAATAAGCGCTACCGTGCTGACATGCTGATCGAGAATGAAATTGCCAAGCTGAGAAGCAAAGGCAAAGCTGATAAAGCCGATGAAATGCAAGAGCTGCTGGATACTGCCGGCTCGCGCAAGGGTGTCTGTGAGGATCTGTACGAGATTATTATGGATTATGAAATCCGTGCCCCGGAATCCGGTGCTTTTGAATGGACTCAGGTTCGTCAGTTTAACCTGATGTTCAAGACGCAGTTTGGTGCAACTTCTTCCGGTGATGACGGAGATGATGCGGTGTATCTACGTCCTGAAACTGCGCAGGGCATTTTCGTGAACTTTAAGAATGTAATGGATACGGCGCGCCAGCAGGTACCGTTCGGTATTGCCCAGGTCGGCAAGGCGTTCCGCAATGAGGTGGTTGCTCGACAGTTTGTGTTCCGCATGCGTGAGTTCGAGCAGATGGAGATGCAGTACTTTGTGGAGCCCGGCACCGACGAAGAAACCTATGACCACTGGCTGAACAAACGGTTTGAATGGTTTAAGAAGCTGGGAATCCGTGAAGATAAGTTACGGACGCATCAGCATCCCGAGGATAAGCTGGCACACTACGCTGCTCAAGCCGCTGATATCCAATACGAATATCCCATTGGCTGGCAGGAAGTCGAGGGCGTGCACAACCGTACCGATTTTGACCTTTCGCAGCATATGGAGCACTCGGGCAAGAAGCTGGAGTTTTATGATCAGCAAAAACAAGAAAAATATGTGCCGTATGTGATTGAGACCTCTATCGGACTGGATCGCACGGTGATGATGGTATTGAGCGATGCCTACCGCGAGGAGGAAGTAGATGGCGATACGCGCACGGTCTTGAAGATGAATCCACAGCTGGCGCCCACGAAAGTTGGTGTGTTCCCTTTGATCAAAAAAGACAAGTTGCAGGACTTGGCACACAAAATTACCGACGACCTGCGCGAAGATTACAATGTGCTGTATGACGAATCGGGATCAATTGGTAAGCGTTATCGTCGCCAGGATGAGGCGGGTACGCCGTTCTGTATTACCGTCGATTTCGACGGCGTGGAATCGGAAGGCGAAGATACGGTAACTATCCGCTATCGTGATGACATGACCCAAGATCGGGTGCCGGTGAGTCGCTTGCGCGAGGTTATTGACGAAAAAATGAAGAGCTGGCAGCCGGAGTAGTCCTGGATGCTAGAGGCTATATTTCAGAAACCTGTCAGGGATTAAACTCTGACAGGTTTTTTATTAGCTGTTAGGCTTTTAAAAATGGCAGAAACGCACTTCATTGCGTGTTTAGCCTGTTGATTCATCGCCAGGCTAGTAGCCGGAAAATCAAAAAAAGTAGGCCGGATTGACAATCCGGCTGGACGGGTTATCAACCCGTCCTACAATTATTTTTTTACTATTAACGGATAATCAATAACTCATTCTTTAATCCACTCTGTGAGCGCAGGTATCAGCCCATCCACAAATTTATTATCCAGAGTTGCGTATTCTTGGACTTGGCCGGTCTTTGCTTTCTGAAACAGATGATTGGCGTGCTCAAACACTTTTGTTTGGTAGGAGATACCAGCCGATTCCAGAGCCTGTTCGATAGGTTCCTTATTTAGTGCCACGGTTACTTGGGTGTCCTTTCCGCCGAAAATTACCAGCACTGGAATGGTAAGTTTTTCAAGATCTTTGGTAGGATCATACGTCAGCAGAGAACGTACTTGGGATGACCGGAATGTGTTGGTCAATTGCGTTACCTGTTGCTTTGCTGCGGCTGTTGCCTGAGCAGGGTCTGATCCCAGTTTAAGCTGGATTTCCTCGAATTTGGGGCGATAGTTGGCCTGAGCTTGTTCTACATTTTCTTCATCTAATACCGCATCCATCAGTTGTTCGCGGCCTGCTATTTCATCCGCAATGACCGCTGAGTCCAAACCGGCACGCTGAAACGACTGCCGGACCTGGAAATGTAATATCCTTTTTAGCGAGATACCGGTTGAAGCCATCAGAATTAGTTTGTCAACCTGCTGATTTTCATTAGCAACTTTGCCGGCAATGACACCTCCTTGGCTGTGTCCAAGTAGTGTTATTTTAGAATAGTCTTCCTTAAAGTGTTCAATAATGGCATCAACATCCGAAGCAAGCGTGCTGAGCGTAGCATCAGAAAAGCTACCGGTGGATTCACCGATCCCACGATCGTCGTATCGAAAGGTGGCTATCCCATTAGAAGTCAGTGATTCAGCAAGTGCTTGATAAGGTTTAAAATCAGTGATAGGTAGTTGCCCGTTACGATTTTGTGCGCCACTGCCAGAGATAATAATTACCAGCTGATTGGTCTGTACATCTTCAGGCCAAGTCAATGTTCCACCAATGGAGATAGAATCGTTCTGGATGATTATTTCTTTCGCGGGATAGTCGATTATCTTGTCATTATCTTTGACCGTATCACTTTGGGCCTGCTTCGATTTTTTGAGGTGAAAAGGAAACGTTTGTCCATTCTGGTGAAACGTGCCGGCAACAGCAGTATCTCCTTTGACGATACCCTTGAACTTGGCCATGCCCAGTCCGGCCATAAATTCGAAATGGACCGAGTCGTCTTCGGTTATGCTTATGTTTTGCAGCGGGATATCCTGACCGCCCTGCTGTGGGATGTCAATTGTGCCTGTGACGCTGTCATCAGTAGGCGAAAAGTGTGTGATAATGATTAGCTCGGTGCCCTGCACGTCAATAGCTCCTTTCCAGTCGCCGGTAAGTGACTGTTGGCCAAAGGCGGGTTTAATTTGGGCAATGGAGAGTATAGTAATACAAAGCGTAATGATATAAAGTAAAGCGTGTAGTTTTCGCATAGTATTCTCAGCTTGATTGTTTGTAGAAATAAAAAGAGTAGCCGGTGGGAATGATCGCCAGCAAGGCGACGATAATCCCGAAGATGGTGCTAAAGGTTTTAATACTGAAAAAAGGAAACAGAACCATCATCAGCAGGCCGCCGGTGACCCATACGTAGGATCCGATTTTATGAGTCTGTTTCCAGTTTTCGGCATCTTCCAAGGCCCATGGCACGCGTATCCCTATAAAATAATTGGGCTTTATGGTGCGTAGGTAGTTGCCCATCACCACAAAAAAGACCGCCAGGCCGAGATACATCCATCCCTGCGACTGGATCGGGGCATCCATGGCGCTGGCGATAACCCAGCTGTGGAGTCCCAGCAGCAATACCACTGTTAGGGTTCGAAGTACCGGAATAGGTTTCTGATCAATTTCGATGCGTCGTTTGGGATCGATGATTGGCAAATAAAGCAGCAACAGATAGACCCCAATGTTGACCATTGGTAAGATCATACTGCCGAGGGCCCGGCTGCTGTAATCATCCACTTCGCCCTGCAGGTTCCAGTGAGTGGGAATCTGTGCTGGAAGCTGATCCCAAATAAACGGTAGCACTAAGAAGGGCAATAAAAGCATCAGAATATTGTACCACTCTTTCTTGATTGCGTATTTGAGCGTTTTCATGATGAGGATGATTTATTTAGAATTTCGAGGAACCAGTTGGCTGCTTCTTCAAGTACGGTTGTGTTGATAGAGTACCGGATAAACTGCCCGTCGCGCTCTCGGTCGATCAGCCTGGCTTGCCGCAGAATATCCAGATGATGCGAGATGCTCGGTTTGCTAATGTCAAATTCATCAGCAATGTCGCCCGCACTCAGGTCCTTGTCCTGCAGCATCTGCAGGATTTTACGGCGCGTTGGGTCGTTTAGAGCTTTAAATAAATTATTCATTTAGATATTTAGATAATTATCTAAATAGTAAAAGTCAATACTGCTGGACAAGCAAGTGCTTATGTTTCTGTTGTTAATTGCTATCTTGGAGTACATTTATCAGTCTAAAAAATATACACCTATGGGAAATAGATCATCTTCTCCTAAAGTGGCTGTTGTAACAGGCGGTGCGCAAGGGATCGGAAAAGCCATCACATTACACTTGCTTGAAGAAGGATATGAGGTCATTGTTGCTGATATCGATAAAGAAGCAGGGACCAAGCTGGCACGGGCCTATGAGAAAATTTATTCGGTTAGATACTGTGAAACTGACGTTTCTGATCCCGATTCGGTGCAAAAATTGCATCAGTTTGTGAACGAGCACTATGGTCGGCTGGATGCGCTGGTGAATAATGCAGCAATTGCGTCAGCAGAAAATGTTCCTTTGCAGGAAATGGCTCTTGAGGAGTGGGACGATAAAATTAGAACTAATCTGACAGGTCCCTTTTTATGTAGCAAGTATTTTGCTGCAGTTCTTGAACAGTCTCAAGGGGCTATTGTAAATGTGGCGTCTACGCGGGCGTTGATGTCGGAACCCAATACCGAGGCATATTCAGCATCCAAGGGAGGCGTGATAGCTCTTACTCATTCGTTGGCTAACACGCTGGGGCCTGAAATTCGAGTTAACGCGGTGAGCCCGGGCTGGATTGATGTTCGTGGCTGGCAAAAAGATAGTGACAAAGAAGTGCCGGATCTTCGCAAAGTCGATCACACTCAGCATCCCGTGGGGCGCGTGGGCCAGCCGACCGATGTTGCCTACCTCGTTTCTTTTCTGATTTCGGAACGGGCGCAGTTTATTACAGGCCAGAATATTGTTATTGACGGAGGAATGACTCGCAAGATGATTTATAAAGAATAAGAAAAGCCTGACCAGCTAGGCCAGGCTTTGAAATATCTATTAGGTAGAGAAGGGGGGGGGGTTACATCCCAGCGGACGTATTCCCTTTAGCAATACCGACAACGCCGCATCCCACACGCGGGCCAGCAGCTCCGGAAGGTTGTGACTCAAAATCGTCTTCACCGCCATGCACGATAATGCCGCGGCCGATAATGCCGTTGGGCCCGTTTAGTTTAATTTTCGGATCTACATAATCAAGGGTGGCACTGCCGTCTTCGGAAACTGCGAGGTTCCCCATATCTCCCATGTGTCGGTTATCTTGGGTGGGGGATCCATGTTTGTTGCCTGTGGGATTGTAATGTCCACCGGCGGAGGTACCATCGGATGCCGTGCAGTCGCCATATTGGTGAATATGGAAACCGTGTCGACCTTGGCTAAGTCCTTCAAAGTTGGCCTGCACGCGTACACCTTCATCTTCTTTGGTAAAGGTGACTGATCCGGTTACTTCGTTACCTTCGGTTGGATGAACTACGGCAACAGCTTTGGAATAATTGGTGGACGGTTCGTTGTCCATTTGCTGGTTCTTAGATTGCTGTTGGGAGCAACCCACCACAAATAAGAGCAACAGTATACTCGCTGAAAACTTTTTTAATAATGTCATAAGTAAAGTTAGTTTTATTCTTATTTACCCAATTTACAAACAGTCTATAAGTTACTGGCATTCAATTGATTCTCAAAAATATCGACCGGCCCAGCTGGCCAGCACCTCTGCCACATATATGCTGTCTTCTTCATTCACAAGCAGGTGGTCGGCGTCATCAAGTGATACAAAGCTTTTGGGATGGTGTGCCAGTTTGTAAATATGAGCAGCATTGTCAATACCTACTACCTGATCAACAGGGGAGTGGAATATCATTAGAGCACGCTTAAGATTGCGAATTGTTGAGTCCATCGATGCGGCTTCCAGGTCATCCAGGAACTGCTTCTTAATTGTAAAATCCCGTCCGGCCAGGGTAACGGTGGCTTCGCCTTTGTTTTCAATTTCGTCGAGGTTGGCGCCAAAGTTCTTTTTTACATGTACCGGATCGCAAGGAGCTCCAATGGTGGCCACGGCTTTACTACCAACAATTTTAGAGGCTGCCTGTAGTACTGCTGCCCCGCCCAAAGAATGGCCAATGAGGATTTCAGGCTCAGCGTAGTCGGCCTCCATGAAGGAGGCGGCGGCAACAAGATCTTCTACATTGGAAGAGAAATTGGTATCCGAAAAGTCACCCTCGCTTTCGCCGAGACCAGTAAAATCAAATCGAAAAACCCCGATGTCATTGTCTACCAGCGTCCGACTAATATTTTTAACGGGTTTTAAGTTCTTGGAGCAGGTAAAACAGTGAGCAAATAGCGCCAGGGTGCGTGGTTGCTGTTCTGGCAAATCAATGTAGCCTACCAGCTCATCTCCTTGAGCGCCTGTAAAGGTAATTTTTTGCGATCGCATAACAGGTATCTGATTTATATTTTATGAGTTAATTTATTTAAAAGAATACAAGAATAACTACTTTCTTACCATGGCTGATCAAACTCCGCTTTTTCACTTGGCTTTTCCTGTGGCCGACCTCGACGAAACGTTGACTTTCTACCGCGATGTTCTGGGATGTGAAACTGGTCGTAGTTCAGATCAATGGATCGATTTTAATTTTTGGGGACATCAGGTAGTGGCTCACGTGAGTCCCGAGGAGGCAGGCAAATCTAGCATGAATGAGGTAGATGGACACGCGGTGCCAGCGAAGCACTTTGGGCTGATCCTGGAGTGGGAGCAGTGGGAAGAACTGGCTGAACGGCTACAAGAGGAAGGCGTTGATTTTATTATTGAACCCTATATCCGTTTTGAAGGTGAACCCGGAGAACAGGCGACTATGTTTTTCAAGGATCCCAGTGGCAATGCACTTGAGTTCAAGGCCTTCCGCAACAAAGAGCAGATTTTTGCAACCTAGTAGATCGTTACCACTAAGGCACTAAGTTACTAAGCTTCTTAATGTTCTTAGTGTCTTAGTGGTATTTAATCGAATTCCTCCTCAATCTCCGTCATCTTCATGGCCAGCTCCTCCCACTCTGCATAGATGTCTTGCAGCTCCGATTTAAGCTTCTCATATTCTTGTGATACCTCTTTGACCTGTTCCTCATCATCATAGAAATCTGACTGTGCCATCAGCTCCTCGATCTCATCCTTGCGGGCTTCGATCTGCTCAATATTATCTTCCAGTGGTTCCATTTTCTCTTTGTAGGGTTTCAGGCGCTCGTGTTTACGCTGACGTTTTTGAGCTTCAATCCGCCGTTCTTCCTTGCGCGACAATCCCGAGCTGTTCCTGGAATCTGAAGAAGACGTATCGAGTTCAGCTTTCTCGTGTTCTTCGCGCTCTTCCACTTTATCCAGATAGTAGCTAACATTGCCCAGAAAGGTATTGGTCTCATTGGGACGCACTTCGAGCGTTTTGTTGACGATGGGATCCAGGAAATCACGGTCGTGGGAGACAATGAGATAGGTGCCTTCGTATTGCTCCAGCGCTTGTTGCAGGATCTCCTTGGATTTCATATCCAGGTGGTTGGTGGGCTCATCAAAGATCATAAAGTTGGCCGGACGCATCAGCATGCGTGCCAGGGCCAGACGGCTTTTTTCGCCGCCCGAGAGCACAGATACCTTTTTGAACACATCATCGCCCTGGAACAAAAAGCACCCCAAAATAGTACGCAGTTGCGTCTCATCAGCTTTAGGCGCCGCATCACGCATTATTTCAAAAACCGTTTTACTGATATCCAGCTCATCGGCTTGGTGCTGGGCAAAATAGGAGGTGGTCACATTATGTCCCGGTTCGCGGTTTCCTTGGTCAAAATCCTCGAGCCCGGCCATTACGCGAATGAGTGTAGATTTCCCCGCTCCGTTGGGACCCACGATCGCTATTTTATCCTGGCGATCTACTGAGTAAGAGAGATCTTCAAACACCACATTACTTCCGTACTGTTTGCGGATGTTCTCCAACTTCATGACCACCGCGCCACTGCGCTCCGGTTGGGGAAACTGGAAGGAGATCTCCTCATCGCGTTCATCGAGTTCGATTTTGTCCATTTTTTCGAGCTTCTTGATCCGGCTCTGCACCTGCGCGGCCTTGCTGGCATTGTATCGAAATTTGTCAATGAACTCTTGGATCTCTTTGATTTCTTTTTGCTGGTTTTCGTAGGCCTTACGCCGGTGTTCCAGGTACTCAGCGTGTTTCTCCTCGTAATATTCATAATTACCCGAATAGTCCAGCAGATCTCCATTGTCTAAGGCCAGAGTACGATTGGTGATTTTGTTCAGGAAAGCCTTGTCGTGCGATACGATGACAACTGCACCCTCGTAGTTGCCCAGAAATTGTTCAATCCAACGGAGCGATTCGATATCCAGGTGATTTGTGGGCTCATCCAGAAGCAGGTAAGTGGGACGTTGCAGCAGAAGCTTGGCCAGGGCAATGCGCATCAGCCAGCCGCCGCTGAATTCCGTCGTCTTGCGATTGAAATCCTCGGTATCGAAGCCCAGTCCCATCAGCACCTTCTCAATATTAGACTGCAGCCTATAGGCACCCGAACGATCCAGCTGACTCTGTAGCTGTCCAAGTCGTTCCATGGCCTGTTTGTATTCAGAGGTCCCCTCCTCACGCTCGGCTACTTCTTCGCGGGCATCCTGTACTTGTTGTTCGAGATTTTGTAAGCCGCCAAAGGCATTTTCCATTTCTTCATACAGTGTACAGTTGGGATCCGGGTCCACACCATCTTGTGGAAGGTAGCCAACGGTGGATGCCTTCGACATAGTGATGTTGCCGTCGTCATGTTCAAGTTCGCCGGCAATGATTTTAAGCAGGGTTGATTTTCCCGCTCCGTTGGGACCCACCAGTCCCACGCGTTCGCCGGGATTGATGATCGTGCTGATGCCGTCGAGCAGCGTGTCTTCGCCAAATGTAAGTGATATATTTTCGAGCTGAAGCAATACGTAGTGTTCTTTTAAATTGGCATTAAATATAACCATCAAAGTGGTAGGGCTAAATGCTTTTTTGACAAAAATTTAGAAGCCTCTTTTTTCAAATCATCCACATTTCTGCTATTTTTGGCCTATGTATTTACTGATATTTTATTTATCCCTAGCGATAGGTGTCTCTTTTTTATGTTCAATGTTGGAAGCGACCCTGCTTTCGGTCAGCCATTCCTATATCGCCATCATGGAGCGTAAAGGTACGGTTACCGGTAAGCTGCTGCTGCGATATAAGGAAGATATCGACCGTCCGCTGTCGGCAATACTGAGTTTGAATACCATTGCTCATACAGTTGGTGCTGCCGGTGTAGGCGCACAAGCCGCGGCGGTTTTCGGGGATGCCTATGTAGCTATTTCATCGGCTGTGCTCACCTTTCTTATTTTGGTGCTTTCTGAAATCATTCCCAAAACCATTGGTGCAACTTATTGGAGAAGCCTGGCACCTTACGCGGCGCGTACCATGCGCGTTCTTATGTTTTTACTGTATCCACTTGTGGTAATGTCGCAGTCGATTACCCGCTGGTTGTCGAATGAGGAGAATATTCCCAGCTTTAGCCGTGAAGAGTTTGGGGCGCTGGCCGATCTCGGCGTAGAGGAGGGCGTTTTTGAAGAGGAAGAGTCGCGTATCTTTAAAAACTTAATTCGGTTCAATTCTCTGCGTGTCAAAGATATTATGACGCCGCGCACGGTGGTTGTCGGTTTTGACGAGGGGCTCACCGTAGGTGATGTAAGTGATAACGTAGAACAGTTGCACTTTTCCCGACTACCGGTGTACGGCAACGAACGTGATGAAATTACCGGCTATGTACTCAAAAACGACTTATTGCTGATGATGGCGCGCGGTCAAACCGACAAAACGCTAAAAGAACTTAAGCGTGATATCCTGATTGTTCCGGAGATGATGCCGCTGCAGGACTTTTTTGAGCAGCTGATGAAAAAACAGGAACACATTGCTATTGTTGTGGATGAATATGGTGGATTTGCCGGGGTTGTTACCATGGAAGATCTTGTAGAGACCCTGCTCGGAATGGAAATTATTGACGAAGTTGACAACATCGAAGACATGCAGAAGATGGCGCGCAAGAAATGGATGGAGCGCGCAAAACGACTGGGCATTGTGCCGAACGAAGAAGAGGCAGATGAAGAAACCGGCAAAGAGAAGCCCTCCTCGCTCGATTCCGCTCCCTAAAAGGTTAGAAAAGGTGCTGGTGAATAGTTTTCACTGCCGGGATGATGTGATCTCTATCCATTACAATGTTGAGATTACCTTTCGACTGGCTAAATGAGATCAGGTTGGCGGGGGTCCTATTTATACAGGAAAGAATATTGTTAACAATCGATTTACTTCCGTTTTGCCGGCACCCCACCAAGCTGATGATACCCTGATTGGCAGCCGTTTCTACCGATCCATAAGATTCTAGTTGTTCAATAGCTTCGGTGATCCGATTATTTTTTTCAATAGCGATAGAGACCGATGCCTCGGTGGTCGTTACCACATCTACTGCAAGGTGATGCCAGCGCAGGATATCGAAAACACTTGCCAGAAATTCATAGCCCATCACGGTTTGCGATGAGCTGACGGTGATGACGGTGCAATTTTCTTTGAACGTCATTGCTTTCACGGGGCCATTATCGGCTAATTCGTGCGTTATCGAGGTGCCGGGAGCTTGTGGATCAAAAATATTTTTTACCCGCACGGGAATTTGCTTTTGTGAGGCCGGTTTCGTTGTCGAGGGATGTAGCACCTTGGCCCCAAAGTAGGCTAGTTCAGTGGCTTCCTGAAAGCTAAGCTGTGGAATAGGACGTGCATCTTCAACAACGCGTGGATCACAGGTATAGATACCGCTCACGTCGGTCCATATTTCGATGGCATCCGCCGAGAGTACTGCCCCGATCAGACTGGCGGTGTAGTCCGATCCTTCGAATCCAAGAGTAGTGGTGTGTCCCTGCTCATCCTGGCCGTAATAGCCGCCTATCACCGGGATGCGACCATCAGTAAGCTTCTCAGCCAATAGGTGGGCGTTCTCTTCTATTTTTGCAATCTGGGGGGATGCCTGTCCGTAATCCGCGTTGGTTTGGATGATATCAGCTGCATCAACCCAGGTGGTGGGTAAACCGGCCACACGGCCACACTTTGCAAACAGGTAAGATGAAAGTCGTTCGCCGATGGAGGCGATGGCATCTTTGGTTTTAAGAGTAAGTTCCTGTGTTTCATTGACCTGTCTGAGGAGTGTGTCTAGGTCAGCAATTCGTTTATTTATCCAGGATTTACATTCTTTTTCTACTGCAGGTTCGGCTTTCGGATAATTATTTAAGAAGTTTTGAATGATTTTAAGATGCCGATCACGGATATCCGCAGATATCGCTTGGGCTTCGGTAAAATCATCCAGGGAATTTTCTGCTGCAGCCATTAACTGTCGTGTAGTACGGGCTGTAGCTGAAACAACTACGCAGGGTTGGGCGTATCCGTCAATGATATTCAATACCTGTTGCCAGGTTTGATCGTCGCCCATGGAGGTACCACCAAACTTGAGAATATTCATTCCTGTAAATGGTATTTATTTTTTATAATTATTTAATAGCCGTGGAAAACGGCTAAAACAAAATGGGGCTGTTGAAGGACTAAGCGGCTGAAAATAGCGATTTTTGTGAAATTATATGGACATAGCTGAAGAAAAATTGGAAGGAGCTCCCCAAAAGCGCTGGGTGGAGAAAATACGAGAAGGTGACCAGCAAGCGTTTGAGGAGCTCTTTTTCGAATATTTTTCAGATTTGTGTTCATACGCCTTTCAAATGACAAATTCTAGTGAGCGAGCCAAGGATATAGTACAAGAGGTATTTTGTAAACTTTGGAAACGCCGCCAAAATTGGACCATTCATACCTCTCTTAAAGCCTACTTGTTTCGGGCCGTACGCAACGAAACGCTCAATCAGCTTGATCGTAAAGAGCACCGGAAAGAAGTTAGAGAACAGTTTTCAACGCATGAGCAACCACATCAGCCAAAGCAGGGATCAAAAACCGAGGAGGTGGATCAACAACTGCTTGATGAGATTTGGAAAGTGGTAGGAGATATGCCTCAGCGTCGCCGCTCGGTTTTTATGCTGCACAGAAAACACGGGCTATCGTACAAAGAAATTGCCAAGGTACTGGATATTACCCGAAAAACAGTGGAGAACCACATGGGACTTGCCTTAGATGATATTCGCCAAAATATAGATACTGAGAGTATTTAGAGCAGATAATTCCTTTCTTTAAAGCATATCTTTAAAAGATTATACCCCATTAAAATTTTTTTGGATTTTCTTTGGGGGTACCGCCGATCGCAGTTGTCTTATTAACAAAGACCGACTACAGAACAGATGTTTTATGGAGAATGAAGAGTTTAATTACCAAATACTGGCTCGGTATATGGACGGCGACTGCACAGAGCAGGAACGTCGCGAAATAGAGCAATGGGCCAGCGCAAATCCGGAGAATTCCGAAAAGCTGGAAGAGTTCCAGCGGATCTGGGATATCTCAGAACAAAAGCAAAATATGTTGGATCAGTTCTTTGATACCGATGAGCAGTGGGATGAGCTGCAACAGCGACTTAAAAAGGAGGGTGAGATACCAGCCCAGCAGTCTTCTTCGGTGGGATCGAGGCGTCGCTCCGCTTCTATTCATTCGATGACTCATAAGATCGTACGGGTGGCGGCTATTTTCCTGATTGCCGGTTTGTTGGCTGTGTTTGCGTATCAAAATTGGTATCAACCCGAGCCGGAACAGAAAGAGCCAGCGCTCCGGGAAGTGAGTACGGCTAATGCACAGCGGGTGAATCTTACGCTCGCTGACGGCAGTAGTGTAATGTTGAATGCCGGAAGTACCATGAAATTTCCCAATCAGTTTTCTGATGATGTACGCGAAGTGTTTCTAAAAGGGGAGGCCTACTTCAACGTAGAACGCAATGCCCAAAAGCCATTTCTTATTCACTCCCGAGGAGCGGTAATTCGGGTACTGGGAACTTCTTTTACCGTTCGTTCTTATCCTGAAAATGAGCAGGTTCGGGTAGTCGTACAGGAAGGTAAGGTATCATTTGAGGCTGCCAACAAAGATCAATCGGCCGACTCGATTACCAGAACAATGCTAACAGCCAATGAAATGGGACGTTACCTGATTGGCAGTAATGAAATTGAGACTTCGGAAGTGGACGACATGCAGCTGTATCTGAGCTGGCGGAAAGGATATTTGAAGTTCCGTGAAGAGCCTATGCAGAATGTGGCTGCCGAGCTTGAGCGCCGGTATGGTGTAGAGGTAAAATTTGATGATGCGTCAATATCTCAAAGAAGTTTGACCGCATTTCTGAAAAGCCGCTCGATCAAAAATGTTCTTGATGTTATTTCAATGTCGCTCGATATCGAATATCAGCTAAAGGAAAATACCGTAGGTTTTTACCAGAAATAGTAACTCTAATCATAATCACTTAACTCAAAACAGAAAGGTTAGCACACTTCACTACGTTACAACTTAGACCAGTAATTCAAAAACCGTTTATTCATAAATGCTAAATGGAGGTCATATGAAGGGATCGTTATCAAAAATACTAGCGAAGATGGTGATATGGTGCCTGTTCGTGGTGTTGATCGCACCAATGAGCCAGGGACTTTTTACCGTGGCGAAGGGTCAATACCTTACGTCAGCTTCGACAAAGCCAATGGCAAAGTCATTCTATTCGGTGCAGAAGTACTCTGATCAGATATCAGAGCTGCAACGGATTATTTCAGTAAATCAAGAAGCAGCGCCTCGTCGAGAGGTGTTGGAGATCATTGTATCGAAGGCTGACTTGGGCATTGCCTACAACGCCAAGCTGCTTTCATTAAAAGAGCCGGTAACGGTGAATCTTAATTACGTGACGACCGCCAAGGCGTTACAGGAAGTGTTGAAAAACACGAAATTTGAGGCGGCTATTTCCAAGACTCGTGAGATTGTCCTCAGAGATCGGACCATCTTGCCGAAAGTTAGCGTGCAGATGGAGCAGGAAATTTCTGGAACCGTAACTAATGCTGAAACCGGCAATACGCTTCCCGGTGTAAATGTAACGGTACCCAGTCAACCGACTATTGGTACTTCAACAAATGATGATGGTAAATATAGTTTAACTGTTCCCGATGATGCTGATTCCTTGGCGTTCTCCTATATTGGCTATCAACGGGAAGTCGTGGCCATCAATGGTCGTTCAGTTATAAATGTTGAGTTGAGTCGCCAGGTACAAGGACTTGAAGATGTAGTGGTAACAGCCCTGGGGATTACACGACAGGAGCGTTCGGTCGGCTATTCCACACAAGAAGTAGAAGGTGAAAACCTGACCTTTTCTGAAGATCAGAACGTTATTGGATCGCTTGCCGGTAAAGTTGCCGGTGTGAACGTTTCGGGAGCCTCCGGTGCCAGCATGGGGGGAAGTGAATCCATCAAGATTCGTGGTATCAACTCCATTAGCGGAGAAGGACAACCACTTATTGTGGTGGACGGTACGCCTATTGGTAATCAGAATTTTGCTAGTGAGGGTGGTGCCGACTTTGGTAACATCTCGCAGGATGTGAATCCAAGCGATATAAAATCAGTAAACGTACTGAAAGGCCCTGCCGCTTCTGCTCTGTATGGTATCCGCGGTCAATATGGTGTTGTGATGATTACCACTAAAAGCGGTGCCGGACAAGAAGACTTTACTGTTGAGGTTAACTCAGGCTTCTCGGTACAGAAGGCTGCCAACTTTATGGAATATCAGAATAAATACGGTGCCGGTTATTCGCAGACCTTCCCGACACTTAGCAACGGGCAACCCTATGTAGAGGCGTATGCTGATGAAAGCTGGGGGCCACCCATGGATGGTCAGATGGTGAGAGAATTCTTTAGCTTTTACCCACAGGATTCGCAATACGGTGAGCTAACCCCATTTAATCCACATCCCAATAACATTGAGAATTTTTATGAGACGGGCTTTAAATCTAACCAGACCATTGCAATTTCTGGTGGAGGCGAAAATAGCAATTACCGGTTGAGTTTTAACGATAGTCGTACTGACGGAGTTTATCCCAATACACAGCACCGTCGCAACAACCTGAGTTTAAGTACCGGTATTGATGTGAGTGAAGATTTGAAGTTTTCTGCAAATGTCAATTATGCAGAAGTTAAGGCTCAGCGTCCTCCTCAGGGATATGGTTATGGCTCTCAATATTTCCGTCAATGGTTCCAGCGAAACGTTAGCATGGATGAGCTGAAAGACTACAAATACGATGATGGAACCATCAAGCACTGGAATATTTATAATTTTGGAAATGGTCAAACCCCAGATCCGCTCTACTGGTCCAACCCGTACTTTTTGGCCCATGAAAATACTACCCAGGATGGTCGAAACCGTGTGTATGGTGATTTTGGGCTTGAATATGATGTGTTGGATAATTTAACGCTCAGTGCTTTTGTACGCGGTGACATTTATACTCAAAATATTGAGTACAAGACATCCTTCGGTGGCGTTGAAACGCCTGGCTATCAGGTGGAAAAGTATGAGAACCAAGAAATGAACTATGAGGTCTCAGCCAAATATTCTAATACCTGGGACAAGTTCTCGCTAGATGCAACCCTTGGAGCCAATATGTACGATCGCGATTACTCGTACCTTATCCAGGAAACTGTAGGCGGATTGACAACGCCCGGCTACTTTAATATCGATGCGTCGGTGGATCGTCCTGAGAACGAGTCTTATAAACTCGAAAAGAAAATATTAAGCTCTTATGGCTTAGTATCACTGGGATATGATGACACCTACTTCGTTGATCTGAGTGTTAGAAATGACAAGTCTTCCACGCTGCCTTTGGATAATAACTCGTATTGGTATCCATCAGTATCAGGAAGTTTTGTCTTTAGTGAAATGATGAACTGGGAGCCGCTCTCCTTTGGTAAACTGCGCTTGAGTTATGCGCAAGCCGGTTCCGACTTGTCTCCCTATCAGACCAGTCCGGTATATAGTGTGGGCACGGTTTACGACGGCACCAATACGCTTTCGGTGCCCAACAGCTTGAACAACCCCGAGATCAAGCCTTCATTTTCTCACTCTTACGAGGGAGGTTTTGATCTGAACTTCTTTGGACGGGTTAAGCTGAACTTCACCTATTACGTTCAGAAAAGCCAAGACCAGATTATACCTCTGGATATTTCAGGAGCCAGCGGCTACAATTCAGCCATCATTAATGCTGGCCTCATTGAAAACAGGGGGATTGAGGTGTCACTTTCAGGGTCGCCGATTCAAAACCAGAACTTTACCTGGAACTCCAGTTTCAACTTCGGCAGAAATCAAAACGAAGTTGTGGAGCTGCACCCTGATATCGATGTGTACACTCATGGCTCGCATGTCTACTCTGGCACCGAAAGTTACTTAAACTCCTATGAAGGCAAAGCTTATGGGGTTCTGGTAAGCCAGGGCTATCAGCGTGATGAAGAAACCGGCAAGATACTGCTGGACGATAACAACATGCCAATGTACACGGATGCCACCACACAATTTGGAAGTGTACTTCCCGAGTTTACGGGCGGTTTCCAAAACACTTTTAACTACAAGAACTGGAGCCTGGCAACGATGATTAACTTCCAGTCTGGCGGACAGTTCTTCAGTTGGTCGCGCATGCTTGCTCACAAGACCGGTCTGGCACCTGCAACGGCTGCCATGAACGATCGCGGAGCCAATGTCCGTGATCCTCTCAGCCAAGGTGGCGGTGTCAAAGTTGAAGGCATCAGGGCATCGAACGGAGAGGCAGTTAGTACTTATGTAGATGCACGCAGCTACTTTAACGGAATATTGGGCGACGATATTTACGAAGAGTGGGTAACCGATGCCTCTTATATCAAGTTAAGCGAAGTGAGGTTGGGATATAACTTTAAAAGCAAAACCCTTCAGAGCCTTCCGGTGAAATCTGCCAAGATATCCGTTTATGCTCAAAATCCTGTGATGATCTGGCAGGCTGCTCCCAAAGGCTTAGATCCTTCGGCCCTTTCTTCAGGTAGTCAGGATCTTACCTGGACCGAGACCGGACAGCTCAATACCGTTCGCACACTTGGAATGAACTTAAGCTTAACTTTCTAAGACAATAACTATGAAGAAATTAATTCTATCACTAACAGTTATCGCACTTGTCGTTAGCAGCTGTGATGTTTTGAGCTTCGATGATGATATCAACAAAAACCCAAATTCACCCAGCGAAGCTCAACCCTCTCAGCTTATTGCTAATGCTATGCTGTCGCTTTCGGGCCTTAGTTCTTCGCCCCAGGCGCAGTATAATGCACAGTATCTCTCAGAGATCATTTATGTGGATGAATCGCTTTATCCGCAGTCGAGCACCAGTTTTTACTGGATGTTCGAAGGGCCGTTGATCAATCTTCAAACGGCAATCGATAATTCGAACAATCCCAATGAGATAGCCGTGGCTCGAATACTGAAGTCGTACTACTTCTGGCAGATGACCGATCGGTGGGGCGATGTGCCGTACTCGGAGGCTCTGCAAGGTACCGACGATTTTACCCCTGCTTATGATACGCAACAAGCCATCTACGATGATATTTTTGCGACACTAAAGCAGGCATCAGGTAATCTGGAGACTTCAGGTTCACTCGAAGACGACATCATCTACAATGGAGACATGGAAAAATGGCGCAAGCTCAGTAACTCCATCCGCCTGTTGATGGCGCTACGCCTCTCGAACGTAGATTCTCAGAAGGCACAGCAGGAGTTTACAGATGCACTTGACGATGGCGTTATGACCTCAAACGAGGATAATTTCGTCTTTCGGCATCTGGCAACCGAGCAGAATGAAAACTACTGGTATAATCAGATTGTCCGCCAGTCTCGTGAATGGTGGGCCCTGAGCGAACGGTTCCTCCAGATGATGCGACCCGTAGACGATCCCCGGATGTCGGTTTATGCCGATACAACCAATGCTCCGACTGCTCCCGGCGACATGGATTACGTCGGCTTGCCCTATGGTACGCCCGACGGCGGCAACACTTCCGACTACTCGCTGCTGGGGGCCGATATCCATGAGCAGGATGCTCCGGTTTATCTTGTAACACATGCCGAGGTGCTTTTTGCACGGGCAGAAGCTGCACAACGAGGTTGGACCTCGGAAAGTGCTGCCGATAACTACAACAATGCTATCGAGCAGTCAATTATGCAGTGGACGGGCAGCGATGCCGGTGTGCAGAGTTACCTTGCTCAGCCGGAGGTTGCATATGATCCCACCAACGGTATCGAGATGATTGCGAACCAGCGGTACATTCACCTGTTCATGCATGGATACGAGGCATGGGCCGAGTGGCGACGAACCGGTTATCCCGATAACATGGTGAATCCGCAAGGACGTGATGTACCACTGCGGCAGAGTTACACTCCTGATGAACAACTCAACAATACCGAGAATTACGAAGAAGCTGTTGAACGGCAGTTTAGTGGAGAAAACTCCATCTACGGACGACTCTGGTGGGATGAGGAATAATATTTCCAGCAGGATCGTCAGATCACATAGATACGTTATAGCTTAGGTTCCATAAAGGGCACAGGACTTAAAGGTCCTGTGTCTTTTATGTATTTCTTCTTTATTCATTGGATGTTTTAAAAACTATTTCAGATATGAAATTTCGCTCTTTATCTCTATCGCTGTTATCATTTCTTTTAATTACGGTGATGGCATGCGGCCCTGCTAATAAGCAGGCAGTACAGCAAAAAATTGATCACACCAAGGCGCACTTTGCCCCGGATTCTCGTGTAGCACTTTTCGATGTTACTGCAGAGGCGGGCGATGGCGGATGGCTGCTTACCGGCGAAACAAATCTGCCGCAGGCCAAAGCGGCCCTGATGGATTCGCTCTCGGCACTGGAGGTTACGGTAACTGACAGCATCACCGTACTGCCAGAGGCTGAACTCGGTGATCAAACGTATGCTATTGTGAACAATTCGGTAGCTAATATACGGTCAGAGCCTTCGCATCCGGCCCAGCTTGTCACGCAGGCAACCCTGGGGATGCCGCTGCGAGTGTTCAAAAAACGCGGCAGCTGGTACCTTGTACAGACGCCCGATGACTACCTTGGATGGGTTGATTACGGCGGTCTGCACCGTATGACCAAACAGCCCTACGAAGAATGGGCGTCGCACTCCAAAATGATCTATTTAGATACTTATGGATTTGCCTACGAGGAGCCTTCCACGAATGCAAACAAAGTATCGGATCTGGTAAGCGGAAGTATTTTAAATAATTACGGAAGCGACGGAGATTATTTTAAAGTTAAATATCCGGACGGACGTACTGGCTACGTACTAAAGACAGAAGTACGTAATTTTGAGGATTGGAAGTCTTCGGTTGAAGCCTCACAGGAGCGGCTGGTGCAAATGGCCAAGTCGCTGAAAGGAGCGCCTTATCTCTGGGGTGGAACTTCTTCGAAAGGTATGGACTGCAGTGGATTTACGAAGACTATTTACTTCATGAGCGGCTGGATCTTACCTCGAGATGCTTCTCAGCAGGTACGAGCCGGTAAGCATATTGATACCTCCGATGGCTTTGATAAGCTACAGCCCGGTGACCTGCTGTTTTTTGGAAGACCGGCGACCGACAGCTCAGACCGAAGCGTAGTACACGTAGGCATGTGGATCGGCAACAATGAGTTCATCCATTCGGCCGGACGTGTGAAAGTCAGCAGTGTGGATCCCCAGGCAGAAAACTATGACGAGTATAACCTCAACCGCTTCCTCGAGGCGCGACGGTATCTAAACAACTGGGAAGGAAATGTGCTGCAGACCGAGAAAATGTACGATCTGGAGGACAACAAGTCGATCCGCTCGAGTTGAGTTCAGTACCAACATTAGATACTCAAAAAATGACGAAGAGATTTTCTGCTGTTGTTCTGCTGCTATGTGGATTAGTTTTCTCTCTGCAAGTTAAAGGGCAAGATTCTGCCACAGAGCAGCTACTTGACAAAACATACGAGCGATTGGTCGACAAGATTGAACAGTCGCAGGCCATTACCGGTTTGGCTGTCGTGGATCTGACCACCAGTGAAACGGCATTTACTTATAATGCCGAACTCGTTTTTCCCCAGGCCAGTGCCATCAAAATTCCCATCCTGATGGAAGTTTTTAAGCAGGCCGGAGAAGGAAAGTTTACCCTTTCTGACAAACGCACGGTGGACTCCGAAAATCTGGTTGGCGGTACCGGCATTCTCAAACATCTGGAGCAGCGTAGGTACAGCATCCGTGATTTATGCACGCTGATGATTGCCCTGAGCGACAATTCGGCTACTAATTCGCTCATCGATCTGGTGGGGATGTCCGAGGTCAATGCAATGTTGCGGCAGCTTGGGACCAAGGAAACCCTGTTGCAGCGCAAGATGATGGCGATCAAGGCATCAGCACACGGAGAGGAAAACCTATCTACGCCCGCAGAAGCCGTTAAGATTCTACAGCTTTTGTATAATGGTGATTTCGTTGATGAGCAGACCTCGTCAGATATTTTATCCATACTGCAAAAGCCGCCCCGTCGCGAAAGTCGTATAGCTACAGGCCTGCCGTCGGATGTTCCGGTGGCTTTTAAACCTGGCGGACTCAAAGGAGTATCTACCGAGTGGGCCATTGTAATGCTCCAGGAACGTCCCTACGCCGTGGCGGTGATGGAAAAGCTGAAGTTGGAAGGTTCCTCCAAACACACGGTGGAAGAAATTTCCGAAATACTTTACGATTATTTCTGGCGGTTGGGGAATTCCACTAGCTATGGGGTATTTCGTGATCCCGACATGATTAAATAAAATATTGTTAATCACCCTTTTGTTATGAAGAAGCTATTTGTTGCAATCTGCGCTTTGGCGTTTTTTGCAGGATGCGCCTCGCAGCCGCAAACTGTTGGTGAACTGAAAGAGGATATAACCCAAAAGCTCGAACCGCTGGAAGGTGATTTCGCGGTAGCCTTCAAAAATTTAAGTGATACGACTGAGCGAGTGTTAATCAACGAACGGGCAATGTTTCATGCAGCTAGCACCATGAAGACGCCTGTCATGATTGAGCTGTTCAAACAGGCCGAGGCTGGAAAATTTGCCTTAAGGGATTCTATTCTCATTGAAAACGAATTCTACAGCATCGTTGACAGCAGTAGATACGAGATGGATATCAGTGAGGACAGCGAAGGGGAACTGTATGAGTTGATCGGTCAAAAGCGGACCATCCGCGACCTGATTAATGATATGATTACCATGAGCAGTAATCTGGCCACCAATATCCTGATACAGAAAGTTGGGGCCCCAAATGTAACTGAGACCATGCGCAGTTACGGGGCTGACAGCATTAAAGTGTTGCGTGGGGTAGAAGATATCAAGGCTTACAAGCGGGGACTCAGCAATCGAACTACTGCGCTTGATGAATTGATTATCTACACGCGGCTTGGACGAGGAAAGGCTGTTAGCCCAGAAGCCTCGCAGGCCATGATTGATATTTTAAAGAAGCAGCACTTTAACGAGATGATTCCCGCAAAGTTACCAAAAGAAGTGACTGTGGCCCACAAGACGGGCTGGATTACTGGTGTCCACCACGATTCCGGTTTAGTGATATTGCCCGATGGCCGAAAGTATGTGCTCGTGTTGCTCTCCAAGAATGCGCCCAATCGCGAGAAAGTAATATCAACGTTCGCTGACCTCTCTAAGACGATTTATGATTTTATGACTCGCTAACGTTTCTCTGTGTTTAACTCTGCGTTACTCAGCGGTTTACCAGAATCAATCCAAATTATTTTTTAGACTTCGAAAATGTTGAATATCGTACAACTTGGACTCGGTCCCATTGGTCAACAACTAACCCAGTATCTTTCCGAACGACAGGGCATCAAAATTGTGGGTGCCGTTGATCCAGATCCCGAAATTGCAGGAACAGACCTCGGCACTCATGCCTCGCTCAGCGCGATAGGGGTAGAAATTGTTCCTCAATTGGATGCAGTCCCGGAGATCCAAAAAGCCGATGTGGCGGTTATTTCCACGCTGTCATCTTTAGAAAAAGTAGCTCCGCAACTTATTGAGGCAGTAAATGAGGGCCTCGATATCGTCTCGTCCTGTGAGGAGCTGTCCCATCCATGGCATACGCAGCCGGAGTTAGCTTCCCGCATTGATGACCACTGCACCGAGCAGGGCGTCAGCTGCCTGGGTACAGGCGTAAATCCCGGCTTCCTGATGGATTATCTGCCCAGTGTGCTGACGTCGGTTTGTCAGCAGGTTGATCGCATTAAGGTAGAACGAGTACAAGATGCGGAGCCGCGTCGCAAACCATTTCGGGAGAAGATCGGGGTTGGGCTGACGGAGTCAGAGTTTCAGCAGAAGCGTGATTCCATCAGGCACGTAGGATTGGAAGAGTCGGTTTATATGGTTGCCGATGCTATGAACTGGAAACTCGATAAAGTGTGTGAGACGCTTTTCCCGGTTATTGCCGAAAGTGAGCTGAAGAATGATACCCTAAATGTCAGTAAAGGAGAGATTGCCGGTGTTCAGCAGGTTGCACGAGGATATCTCGGGGATGATGAGGTCATCACACTGGTGTTTAAGGCAGCGGTGGGTATCGAACAATCCCATGACACAATCAATGTTGTTGGAACGCCTCATTTTACTTCTACCATTGATGGCGGTATCAATGGGGATATTGCCACGTCGGCGATTATTGTGAATGCATTAAAGGCCATACGCGGCGCGGGGCCGGGACTTAAGACGATGCTGGATGTGCAGGCACCGGCTTATTTCAGTGAAATTTGATCTATGTTTTGACAGAGCTAGGTCCTTGTTTAATATAGCTGCTTTTACTCTCTATGATGATGGAACGTAAACACCTTTACATCTTAACACTTGCTAGTTTTTTAGCTTTGCTGGGTTGCAGCCAACAGTCGATCCACAAAATCCATCAGAAGCCCATTCAATTTGATTCCACGCGGGCGCAGCTTTCGATTGAGTACATGGACAAGCATTACGGGATGAAGAAAGAAACCCCAACTATCGATCCGAAAATGATTGTGGTGCACTGGACGGCTATACCCACTTTCAAGAAGTCGTATGAATTCTTTTATGAGTCCAAATTGAGTTCGAAGCGAGCGGATATACAAGATGCCGGCATGCTGAATGTGTCGTCGCATTATATGATCAAGCGCAATGGCAAAATTTATCAGCTTTTGCCCGATACGTTATTTGCACGGCACGTGATTGGGTTGAATCATGCGGCCATTGGCATCGAGAATATCGGTTCCAAAAATAATCGGCTTACGGATGCCCAGCTTAGGGCGAATACCTATTTGATTAAGAAGCTAGCCAGAGAACACAACATTGAGTATTTGATTGGTCATTATGAATATACTCGGTTCGAGAGACACCCGCTCTGGAAAGAACTGAATGACAGCTACCGTACCGATAAAATTGATCCTGGTCAGGATTTTATGAAACGCCTGCGGGACAATGTCCGTGATCTACAGTTGAAAGGGGCTCCCGATTCTACGGCTAGTAATTGAATAAAACCCGCAGGTTTTATTGTTAAAATCTCTTGCGTGTTGCTGAGTATAAAAAATATTACTGCGAGAAACCCTGCGGGTTTGGTGTAGATTTTATTTCAAAGTCGCCGGCACAATAGAAGTGCCAGAGACATTTTAACTTATTTCTTATAGCCCGGCCCGCGAACTACTTGTCCCGGCATAGCGCCGGTGTGTTTACCATTCTTCAGAACCTGCTCACCATTCACAAATACGTGCTCAACACCTGCCGAATATTGATGAGGGTTCTCGTAGGTGGCCCGGTCGCCAATGGCCTCAGGATCAAATATAACCACATCAGCGTAATATCCCTTCTTCAGATAGCCCCGCTTGTCATCGATCTTTAGGTTGGTTGCTGGCAATCCTGTTAGCCGGTGAATGGCTTCATCTAAGGGGATTACTTTTTGTTCCCGCACGTATTTGCCCAGTAGGCGGGCAAAGGTGCCATAGGTGCGCGGGTGTGTACTGGATTCGAGCACTTCGCCCTCCGCAGCTACCGACCGCGCATCCGAGCCAAAAGTCATATAGGGCTGCCTGATTTTTTTGCGGACATTCTCTTCTGACATTACGAAAAATACTGAGCTGATGTCGTTCTCGTTTTCGATAATCAGGTCCAGGATGGTTGAGACTGGATCGGTATTGCGGATATTGCTGACTTCAGCCAGCGTTTTGCCATTGAGATGCTTCAGAGAATCATTTTCAAATTCCAGCAGCATAATGTCGTCTGCTGAGCCTGCCAGCTGGTAAAAGTTTTCCCAATCTGTCGTATCGCTGCGCATAGAGGCTTCCACTTTTTTACGAATCGCTGGCTCCTTTAATCGCTCGATAAAATCGCTGTAGCTACCTTCCTGCACCCACGGCGGGATTGTCGCATCCAGCCCGGTAGAAGCGGCCGTATAGGTGTACATGTTGGCCGCAACGTTATGTCCCGTAGATCGCAGGGAGTCTATTTTGCCCATCACAGTGTCGAGCTTATCCCAATTTTGTTGGCCAGCGGCTTTCAGGTGATAAATTTGCGCGTCAATAGTAGCTTTTGTGGCGATTTCAAAGAGCTCGTCTGTGGCCTGCAACAGGTTATCGCCTTCGCTGCGGATATGTGAAATATACATGCCGTCATATTCCGCGGCGGCTTTCGACAAAGCAATAAGCTCCTGAGTGCTGGCATACCAGGCTGGAGCATAAATCAACGACGTTCCAAGGCCCAAAGCGCCCTGTTCCATGGCCTCTCGGACCAACTGTTTCATTTGCTCAAGTTCTCGGTCCGTGGGCGCGCGATCTTCCCGACCAATTACATTGATGCGTATAGTAGTGGCGCCCACAAACGAAGCCACATTGGTTGATACACCTTTGTCGGTTAGGTATTCGAGAAATCCGCCCAGGGTAGACCATTCGGCATCACGCTCTTTCTTCATCTCTTCTGTCAGCGGACCCATCGACCAGCCTTCGCCAAATATTTCCAGCGTTACCCCTTGTTTGATATCGCTCAATGAGCGACCGTCGTTCAGGAGGCTGTAATTGCCCCAGCTCAGCATGTTGATGAAACCCGGCGCCACGGCCATTCCCTCAGCTTTAATAATTTTGTTGCCAGAGGCCGGGTCCAGATCTCCTACGGCTGCAATAGTGTCGCTTTTGATGCCCACATCTGCAATACGGCCGGAGTTGGACGTACCATCATAGACAGTGCCATTTTTGATGATTACATCATATTCAGTGACCGATTGGGCCTTACTGCTGGATCCGGCAAACATCAACAGAGCAACAAAACAATAAAATATTTTTACACGCATTGCATTTAAATTTTCTGCTAAAATTTGTTAGATAAGGAGGTACTTAAAGTCATGAAATTCGACTGAAAAATCTTTGAAACCTGCTAACGGCAATAAACTGCGATCATCTGATGAAGTCAATATGTACAAGTTTTTTGGGGAGTCTGCTGCTTACAATTATGGTCATTACAGGCTGTAAGTCATCGAAAAAAGTGACCAAGCCATCATCAGAGAAACCGGACTCCCCGTTTGCAGTCATGTTTGATACCTCAAAAGTATTTTCTTCCAACCTGACCGGTTTCGCGCTATATGATCCCTCGGCCGATTCAATGATCTATGCCCAAAATGAGGATCGCTATTTTACTCCGGCATCGAATACCAAACTGTTCACGTTTTACACGGGATTAAAGCTGCTGCCCGATTCCATCCGGGCGTTGGAATACGTGGTACGCGGAGACTCGCTCATCTTCTGGGGTACCGGCGATCCATCGTTTTTGCATTCCGAATTTGGAAACGGTACAGTGTACGAATTTCTGAAAGGCAGGAAAGAGCAATTGTACTATTCCGATTCCAACTTTGATACAGAATTGCTGGGGCCGGGATGGTCGTGGGCTGATTATAATTACTACTATCAAACCGAGCGCACGCCATTGCCAATGTATGGAAATACAGCCGAATTTACGATGGAGGAAATTGAGCTCCGTCAAGTTGCCTCCACCGACTCGGGACTGGCGGTGTCGCCGCCTTTTTTCCAACAGTATGTGCAGCAGCAGTCCGACAGGGAAGAGGATGATCCCATCTTATTTCGGGAAATTGATAGCAACCGGATTGATTACAAACCTTATGCTGATACGTCAACTTATACCTTACACAAGCCGTACCACTACACCCCCCAAATGATTACCGAGATGCTGTCTGATACGCTGGGGAAAAAGGTTACGTATCAACCCAACCTTCGAAAACCGGAATCAACGAATGTTATTTACAGCATTTCCTCTGATACGGCATACAAACACATGTTGCGTCCCAGCGATAATTTTATTGCCGAGCAGTTGTTGTTGGTAACGGCCTCGGAGCTGGGGCAGTCTCTGCATTCGCGTCCCGTGATCGAAAAAATGAAAAAAGAGTATCTCGATGTGTTGCCGCAGGAGCCGCAATGGGTTGACGGATCGGGTTTGTCGCGCTATAATATGTTTACACCTCGTTCTATGATCCGGCTTCTTCGTTTAATTGATGATGAGTTTGCCAGCGACGATAAGCTTTTTCACCTGTTGCCGGCAGGCGGTGAACGGGGTACTATTGAGCACTGGTATTCAGCCAAGGATGGTGGTCCGGCTTACGTATTTGCCAAGACGGGCACGCTAAGTAATAATCACTGTCTAAGTGGATATGTAATTACAGAAGATGGTAATAAATTGCTCTTCAGCTTTATGAACAACCATTACGTAACTTCGTCTTCGGTAGTAAAAGAAGCTATGAATGAAGTGCTGTGGTATATTCACCGTCGTTTTTAATAGAGCCAGTTATTTCGAAAGATTATATTGACTCAGTGAATACCCGTACTTTTTGAGCTCCTCTTCGTGTTCCGATAAAAAATCTTTGATCCTGTCGATAGGTATGGCTTGGGCAATGCCATAATTGATGCGTGTCTTTTGGGCAACAAATACGGTGTCGCGATAGGGTTGTGTAATATTTGAATATTTGTCTGAGTTGGGACGCGGCACAAGCACATCTTCGTGGGTGGCGGTGACCGAGCTTACCATGCCTACCCATTCAAAAGAGTTAAAATTATCACGGCTTGCGAGAATGGGTCCACCACTAATTCCCGGATTGAATACGGCATCAGTTATAAAAAAGCGATCATTCCAGCTTTCTGATGAGCTGGCCAGCCCACGGGTGACCATGGCATATCCTTTCGGAAATCCCAGGATATAAAGGAATGATCCGAGCTGCAGTGAGCTGCTGTTTCCTAAGCTCAGGTTTAACGGGTACTGATCGAGATTGTTTATTTTATCTAACTCAATATCCAACAAGGCCAGGTCTAACTGTTCGTTGGTGGAGATAATTTTAAATGATCTGATTTGCTGACCGGTGTAAATGAGGTTAGACTTGCGCCTGATGATGCTCATTGACTTAACAAACTCTTCGTGGGGATATTTGTCTCCTTTGTAGTAGGTGACAACCGTATCCGGGAATGACACCACGTGCTCTGATGATATAAGCAGAAAGTTTCGATTATTCTGGTCCAGGATGATCGATGTTCCTGCTGTACTTTCTTCAAAAGTGTTTCGGTTGGAAGCAATGTTTTTGGCCCCGTTGGTTTTGATATCCTGCAGTGTGACCAACTTGTCGGTAAACGTAAAGTTTTCGTAGAAACCAGTCGCTACGATCCGGACAATCGACTGCTGGGCTTGTTTAAGCTTGCCGGATACATCGGTTTGTGGAAAGGCTGCTGTGTAATTTTCGGTTACCCTGGGCTCAGTACCCTGATCCGATTTTGCAGGTTGAGAAACTGATTGTTTACTGCTGCTGCAGGTCGTTAGGAGTCCACTCGCGATAAAAAGTAAGATAAGTTGTTTAATTGTTGCCATAATCAGGCTCCTTGAGGTTGACAACCATTGAAATAAACCGCTGTTAAATAAATGCTCTTACTTTTATATACATATACTTTGGATGAAAGGCTAGTCTAGAATCATTAGCCCATTGAGTTTAAACGATTATTGTGTTGGTAGTAAACCTTGCCGATCAATAGTTGTTCAACTACATATTACTATGATAATCTTTCAGGATCTCCCTGGCGAAGCTCTTCCAGCGTTTCTTGCATATTTTGATCCAGAGATACATAAAATATCTTGTCGCCTGAATTAGTCGAAGGAGGATTATCGACCGTAAAAGGTTGTATTTCATTATTTTCTGTAATTATGAACAGCGGGACAAGCTCGTTGCCAAATTGTCCTTGGAGTTTATCATAGGATTCGTCATCGCTGATCTCTTTAGCTAAAATTGCTTTATCGGGCGTAAATATTTTCGAGAGCCGCTCGAAGTTTAATTTATCATCAAACAGAATACGGCCACTCAAATGACTGGTTACTTCTTTGTTTTCGGCCTGCCCGCGAATGTTCTGGGCAAGCTGAAAAACATGAGAACGTCCAAAGATCTCACCAAAGCGTAGTGCCGCCAGCGAGTTGACTTCGTCGTTCGGGGTAAGCGAAAGCATTCGCCCGATTCCATCAAGATTGATCTCTTCAAGAGCAAATTCCGAGAGAACATTACCGTGATAGGTTTCAAGTCCTTTGTTCTGGGCTTTGTAAATATGTTTCCAGTTGGAGTCGGCCACCAGTACTTTGAAACCTTCTTTCTGTATGGCATTGGCGATTTTGAGTGACCAATCGTGAGCACCAAGTATTAAAACGCCATTGGGCACCGGTTTGGCTACACCCAGTTTACGAGCTACCCATGAGGCTGGAATACCATAAATGACTACGGTGCTGATAATCACGATAAATACAATGGGTACTAGCTGTGTCGCTTGTTCATAGCCATTTTGAGCCAGGCTGATCGCAAAAATAGATGAAATGGATGCAGCCACAACTCCACGCGGGGCCATCCAGGAAAGGAAGAGTTTTTCGCGCCAGTTGACCTCCGAAAACAGCGTAGAGACATAGACTGACAACGGACGTGCAATAAAAATGAGTATCAGCAGGAATACCAGGATTTGCCAGTTTAAATTGGCCAACAAGTTGGTAAGCTCAACGCGTGCCGCCAGCAAGATGAACAGCGCCGACAGCAGTAGTACCCGCAGGTTTTCTTTAAATTCAATAATGTGGTGAATCTGTGCGGTGCGTTGGTTGGCAAGAGCGATCCCCATAACAGTAGTTGCCCATAAGCCGGACTCATGCTGAAACATGTTCGAAAGTGTAAAGACAGTAACAACCACCATCAGGGCTACTGGATTTTGAAGATAATCCGGCAGCAGGTGTCGCTTGAGTAGAAAGTAGATGAGTGCACCGCCAAGCAAGCCAATAAGTGTACCAAAAACCACTGTTTTAACAATACTCATGATAGCCAGGCTTGTAGCGCTGGTGGAGCCGACACCGAGGATAACCTCGAAAACGAGTACCGCCAACATGGCCCCAATGGGATCGATCACTATGCCTTCCCATTTTAAAATGGACCCCACTTGTCCCGATGGCCGCACCTGTCGTAGCAGGGGGATGATGACGGTTGGTCCGGTAACTACGAGAATGGCCCCCAGCAGGATGGCAAGTTCCCATCCGAATTCGAAAAGATAAAATGCAGAAAAGGCAGTAATGGCCCATGTAATGATGACGCCGATGGTAACGAGATTACCAATGACGCCTCCCACATTTTTTAATTCTGAAAATCGCAGACTCAGCCCACCCTCGAACAGGATAATGGCAACAGAAAGTGATATGAAGGGGGTTAGCAGATCCCCCATGAGCATATCAGGGTTCAGCAGGCCAAAGACAGGTCCGGCCAGGATACCTGATATCAATAGTAATAAGATGGCAGGCAGTTTAAATCGCCATGCAATCCATTGTGCTCCAATTCCAAATACGAGAATGGTCGTAATGCCAATTAGTAAAGATGCGCTCATAGCTATGTTTAATTACAAATGAATCCTGATTGATCGGCTGTTCTTTTTAAATAGTTGTCGCTAAAAAATCAGTAAACGTTCTATTATAACCAAAGTTTTTTCAGCGTTAAAAAAACTGTCAATAAATCAGTATAGTTCACCCTTCTTATGCAAAATAATGTAAAATGACTTGGAGGTGACGGCTTGAAAAAGTGATAGGTTCGTTTCCTTGGAAACCTTTTCGCCATAAAGTTAGTTAATGCAAGTAATTTTTTATAAAATCAGCAGTTCAATAAAAATAAACTTTTAATTATTGACGAGATTAAACACATTTACGCTTCGATAAAATCGAAGTATGTTTCGGCGTGATACTATCAACGGAATCGACATAGTGACTGGAACCACTTTGAACTCTACAAAATTATAGGAAAGTGACAGATAATAGTAATAGCATAAAACATAAGATTCAGCAGTTTCTTAAGAAGGATTCAGCAGCGGGAATGATGCTGCTTTTTGCAACCATCCTTGCATTGGCTGTTGCCAACAGTCCACTTTATGAAATGTATCATCATCTCCTGGAAATGCATATTCAGCTGGGGGTTGGAGATCTTACCATAAACGAAACGGTTCACCACTGGGTTAATGATGGCTTGATGGCCGTTTTCTTTCTATTGGTTGGCCTGGAAATTAAACGCGAGCTTAAATATGGTGAACTATCCACTGTGCAATCAGCTCTGTTGCCAGCGTTTGCAGCTATCGGCGGGGCCGTAATACCTGCACTTATTTACTGGGGGTTTAATTCCGGAACTGGTTTTATGGATGGCTGGGCGATTCCGATGGCTACCGATATTGCCTTTGTAATTGGCGTAGTGGCGTTACTTGGCTCTCGGGTGCCGGTTTGGGCCAAGGTATTTGTAACGGCCATTGCTGTTGTCGATGATCTCATTGCTGTGTTAGTTATTGCATTCTTTTACACCGAATCTATAAGCATGATAGCACTGGGTATTGCCGGAGCTTGTTTGGTCGTGCTTATGTTCATGAACTTCCGAGGAGTTAATAAAATATCTCCTTATATGATAATCGGATTTATCATGTGGTGGGCGGTGCTCAAGTCAGGGGTGCACGCAACCATTGCCGGCGTGATGTTGGGTTTTGTGATGCCGGCCAGCCGCGGTTGGAGCCTGGAGCGCCTCAAAGAGTATGCGCAGGAAGGATTTGAGCTTTTCAAACAGGCTGAAGACGATAATATGCCGGTTTCAAAAGAACAGGCACTAAATCATATGGAAGAAACGGTAACACATGCCGAGTCGCCTTTACACAGGTTGGAACATAAGCTGCACTTCTCGGTCTACTTTTTGATTATGCCGATCTTTGCTTTTGCAAATGCGGGCGTCATCTTTGATCCTGAAATCATGGGTCACGCTTTTGCCTCCACACTTACCTGGGGAATCGCCATTGGATTGTTTGTTGGTAAACAGGTTGGAATTTTAGGTTCTACATGGTTACTGACAAAGCTAGGATTTACCGATCTGGCTGACAATAAAGAGACCTGGAAAGTGGTTTACGGGGTGGCCTTGCTTGCCGGCATTGGATTTACCATGTCACTGTTTATTGCTAATCTCTCGTTTGATCCTGGTAGCGAGCTGCTTGAGTTTGGAAAAGTAGGCATCCTGATCGGCTCGTTCGTTAGTGGCGTCTTGGGATATTACTTCCTCAGTCGTCGTCCGGATTACGGAGCAGAAACACAACAACCCTTCGACGTACCAGAAGGAAACGAAGTTACCTCATAAGTAGCAGATCAAATAATTTATACTGCAAAGGCGGCTGAACAGGCCGCCTTTTTTATTGGGATAATAATACTCCGATGGGTTGAGCTGGGGATAGACTGTCTTATCTGACAATCGAGGGGTTAGAGAGTGTCCCTTCTATCTGAATTGAGATCCCTTTGTCGGTTTTGGGAAGTGAGATTGAAAACAGTCGTTCAATATTTTCCAGTACGTTGGTAAGTGATCCTGACAGTCGGGTTAGCGAAATTTTTGTTTTCTGAAGCTTCGACGAACCCAAGGGAGTTTTCGGCTCGATGAAGCCAGATCCCGACAGCAGGCCAAGTTCCGAGTTCAATGTCGATTCGATGCGGACTATATCGTCCTGTGATGTGGGATTCACGTGCAGCTGAGCAGAGCGGAAGGGGATGGCCCCTGTTGGGTATCCGAAGCCTTTAATGAAAAAGCTATAGCTGTTTTGGAAGGACTCCGAAGGGGTCCAGGTTAAAGAGTCCATCCCGAACTGATGGGTGCCGTTAAACCAAAAATGTTTCTTTTGGGCATCGATGGAACCGGAGTAGCTAAACTCCTCAGCGACCAGTTTAGTGAGGCTAGTGTTAGGCAGCGAAATAGTCAGGTTGGAACTCTGAGCTTCAATGCTGTGAGCATGACCAAAGGTGGTGCCATTGACGGCGCTCATCAGCCCATCTAGTGCCTTCCCTTTGTAGGAGAGATTAAGCGAGTCTGCTTTCAATTCCTGTAGTCCCGATCGATTGACATATGAAGGCCTAAGGAGGGTCAGGTTAGCGGTAGTTAGGTTATTAAGCCCATAGGTCAGTCCCCCAAAGTAGATGTTGAGGAAGTCAAGGTAACTCATGTCAAGTTGTAGATGCTGCGCCCGTTCGATGTGATTGCCGAGGATTAACGTCAGATCCCGAATGCTGACCGTCGCCGAAAACGGGGATACCTCAATTGACGAATACTGTACCGAGATGCCTTTACTTTTTTCGGATTGCTCCTGTATGGCCTTGTCAATCTGTTCCTCAGCTTGTGAGGCAGCCACAAAATGGTACCCTACAAGTAGAGCGACAAAAACAGCAAGGCCAATGAGATAGTATCGTTTTTTCATATAACCGAATTTGCTTGCAAGTCATCAGCATTTGGCATTTATGTGCTGCAGTCGAACGCTGAGGTATTAGTTGGTTAGTTTTTTCAAAATCTCGTCGAAAGTATAGGCCTCTTCTTCGCTGGCCTTCATATTGCGGAGCGTGAACTTGCCTTCGTTGAGTTCATGGTCGCCCACAATAATTGTGTGACGCGCATTTTCGCGGTCGGCATCTTTCATCTGTGATTTAATGGAGCGTCCGATATAATCCATAGAAGCGGAGAGTCCGGCCTTGCGTAGCTTGGGCAGGTGATTGATGGCCCATTTGCGCGCTTTTTTGCCGAGCGTCACAATGTACACATCCAACATTTCTTCTTCGGCCAAGTCAATATCAAGCTCTTCGCAGGCGATCATCAGGCGTTCCATTCCGGCTGCAAATCCGACCGCTGGCGTATGCTGGCCGCCAATCTCTTCGATCAACAGGTCGTAGCGACCGCCACCGCCGAGTGCATCCTGGGCACCCAGGTCGGGACTGATTACCTCAAAGGCGGTACGGGTATAATAATCGAGTCCTCGCACAAGGTATGGATCTTCTTCGTAGGGAATCTCCAGCTCGGTTAGTAATTCTTTTACTTGCTCGTAATGTTTTTTGGTTTCCTCCGAAAGGAAATCGGTAATTACCGGCGCTTCCTCGATAAACGGCTGGTCTTCTTCTTCCTTGGAGTCGAGGATACGTAGCGGATTTTTCTCAAACCGCTCCCTGGAGATGTCGCTCATCTTATCAAGATTGGGACGGAAATAATCCTGCAGTGCTTCTTTGTAAGCTTTCCGGCTTTCGGGATCGCCCACGGAATTAATCTTTAGGGAAGTATTGGTGATGCCAATGCGATCATAGATCGACATCATGAGCGCAATAATATCCACGTCCGCTGCGGGATCGTCGGCGCCAATAATCTCGGCCCCAAACTGGTGAAACTGCCGCTGACGTCCTTTTTGCGGTTTCTCGGCGCGAAACATTGGTCCGATGTAGTACAAATTCTGAGTGCCACCCCGCTGTTCGAGGTGATGTTCGACGAAGGCACGCGCCACGGGTGCGGTGCATTCGGGACGTAATACATATTGGTCATCACCGCGCTCAAAGGCAAACATCTCCTTGGAAACAATATCGGTCAGTTGTCCCACGCCACGAGCAATGAGTTCAGTCTGCTCCATGATGGGCGTGCGGATCTCTTCGAAGTTAAATTTCTTTGCCTCTTCGTGGATGATACGTTCCAGTGCTTGCCACTTTCCTACTTCGTCGGGTAGGATATCCACCATCCCCACATGTGTACTAAACGTCGGTTTCGCCATGAATTTAGATCACTTCTGTTGTAAAAATTATTCGCCTCAAAGATAAGAGTCTGCCCACAGAAATCCTTAGCCAATTTTGTAAGGTTTTATCTCCAAAATGGTCATACAACTTAGCCACAGATGGTCACAGATTTCAAACAGATGAATACTTATCAATATCATAAGTTGACTAGAAAAATTATTAAGGGATACTACATTATTTACAATGAACTTGGGACAGGATTCTTGGAGTCTGTTTATGAAAATGCAATGGTAATAGTTTTGGAAAATGAGTTAGGCTTAGACGTAAAACCTCAGGTACCGATTGATGTTTCTTATCAGAGATAAGATTGTTGGTGAATTTAAGGCTGATCTGGTGGTTGAGAATAAAGTAATCGTAGAACTAAAAGCTGTTTCAAAGTTAGTGCCTGAACATAAAGCACAAATTATCAATTATTTGAAAGCGATTAATATTGAACTGGGACTACTAATGAATTTTGGAGACGAGCCAGAATTTAAACGATTCATATTTAACAAATGATATAGGTTAAGCCACAGATTGACACTGATAAAAAAGATTGAATAAAATCAGTCTAAATCTGTGCAGATCTGTGGCATATAAAAAACTACATCCCCGTTAACACAATTTTGCCAGTGTTTTTGTTGTTTTGCATTCGTTGGTGCGCCTGTTCCGTCTCTGACCAGTCGAAGGTTGAATCAATAACCGGGTGCAGCGTGCCGTTTTTGAACAGGGTCAGGGAATTGCTGGCAAAATCCTTGGTCAGTTCGATTTTGTAATCCTGCGCACGTGACCGAAGCGTGGATCCCATGATCGACAGCCGTTTTTTAAGAATAGGAGCCAGGCTCATCTGCTCCAGCCGATGGCCGCCTAAAAAGGAGAGATAAACCACGCGACCGTCCATCGCCAGGACCTCGATATTTTTGCGCCAGTATGGTTTACCGATGAAGTCAATAATAAGGTCGACTGAATTCGGGCCGATGTCTTGTTTGATCGCCTCGGCATAGTCCTGTGTTTGATAGTTATAGGCAAAATCAGCTCCAAGTTCTCTGGCTGTATCCAGTTTGTGCTGTTTGCCGGCTGTGGTTACGATTCGGGCATCATAAAGGTGTCGAGCCAGCTGAATGGCCGAGGTGCCCACGCCGCTGCCGCCGGCATGAATGAGCACGGTTTCATTCTCTTGCAGCTTGCCCAGCCAGTCCAATGCCTGGAAGGCTGTCAGGAAGGTTTCAGGGATGGCGGCCGCCTCGTCAAACGACAAGTTTTCGGGCATGGCTATTGCCATATCTTGGTGGATGGTACAGTATTCAGCATAACCGCCCCCCGACAATAGGGCAAAGACGCGATCGCCCGGTTGCCATTTGGTGACCTCAGAACCAGCGGCTTCCACAATACCGGCCATTTCAAGTCCCAGTATGTCACTGGCTCCCTCGGGCGGGGGATAGTTGCCGCCGCGCTGGTGCAGATCGGCACGATTTATAGCCGTAGCTTTTGTCTTGACGAGGATTTCATTCGACGCCGGCTTGGGCGTTGGTGTTTCTTTTATTGCAAGTGAGGAGTTTTTGCCGGGATTTTGAATTTGAATGGCTTTCATAAATAAATAGTCTTAAGATTTACCTAATAACGTATTTTTAATATAACTCAGTGAATCAAAAACAAGCTGATTAAATTGTTTAGAAATTTTGAATCCTATGGTGGGAACTAGGTAAAGTCCGGTAATTAGGATCGACCGGACCAGGATATCGACATACGTATTAACCAATGTCGGGATTTGGAAGGTGATGAGTAACGTTGCTGCTCCGATAGCCAAAATATAGAGTATATGGGGTTCAAAAGGTTGCATAGAAAAGCGAATCCAAACATAAACCAGTTTTAGAATATTGTATATAACAATGGCAGAGGCCGTTCCAATAGCAGCTCCCAGAATGCCATAAATGGGAATCAGTAAATAATTAAGAATTACTGTAATGACTATTAAGATAATCGTTGAATAAAGGTCAAAACGGTAATATTTGGAGTTCAGGATAATAGCACCATTGACCCCGGCGGCCATACTAAATACGTTAGCCGAGGCAATAACAATAATAACAAGAACACCCCCTGAATAATCCGCGGGGAGCAGGTTCATCAGGTTATCAATATTGGGAACCACTAAACAGAATAGAAACCCACCGGCAATGACCATATTTAATGAAGAGCGACGATATATATCTTCAATGAAATCAAAGTTTTTGTCATTAAAAGCATCTGAAATCAAAGGAGAAGAGATCTGATAAACCGATTTGCGGGGAATCGTAATTGCTGAACCGATGTAAAATGCGATGGCATAGATGCCGGTTTCACTGAGTCCAGCTAGTGAGCTGAGCATAATAATGTCGATGTTGCTAACAATAATTGTAGCCAATCCACCGAAAAAAGCATACAAGCTGTAGTTGCCCATGCTTTTGAGTAGTGTGCTTCGCAAAAAATCGAATTCAGGCTTTAAATCTACCTCGAATTCCCGATAGGTATAAATCAATAATCCCAGCATTATGATCCCATAGGTGGCAACAAAACCTACAATGAACTCGAAGAAAGTGATCCAGTTAAAGAAATAAAGAATAAGAATGAGAGCGGTGAGCAAGCGAACAACTATGTTCATCAGGAACGATGACATCACGGTATCATACAAGGCTCGAACATAGCTCGACAGTACATGAAAGAATAAGATGAAAAAAGCGAGAGGCAGAATAAACCAGTAATAATCAACGAGTAATTCTGATTTTTCTATAAAATAATGTATGATCGTAGGCCGGAATAGGTAAAGTACACAAGCCAATATAATTAGCCCCACGAAAGGGATGCTAAGGGATAAAAAAAGTGAACCGTGATGGTTTCTTTCTTTATCCCTGAACAGGGGAAAATATCTGATTATCGTGTTCTGTGTACCCAGATTAGCAAATTGGGTCGAAACCATCGCCAGAGAAAGTAATACTCGTGTCAATCCATACTGTTCAGGCTGCAGTATGTTTGGATACATCCAAATTGTTATGACAAAACCAAGCGCAACACCGAAATACGAGATAATAGTATTCCGAACGCTTTGACTTACAATAATTCCCAAAATAAGGTTCTTCTAAAGGTAAATATTAAAATCTTTGGATATTAACATATCAGAAAGAAGTGAATAAAAACATTGTTCTAACTATTCGAAAACTTGTCGCTATTTTGCGAATCAAGTTTTTTGAATTCTATAATCCCGTTAATCATGTACTTAAAATACGTTGGCAAGGAGTAATCAGAAAGCTGATATTTTTTGTAAGATAGGATACAGATCCACAAGATCGCTTTCCAACCAAATACACGATATAATAGCGCTCCTTTTGCTTGTATATATTTTTTGATAGTCCATTTATCATTCCAGCTCTCCTCGGGATGTATGACAATGGCCTCGGGTATATAAAGTACTTTTAAGTTGCTCTTGAGAGCATCAGTTAAAAAAACAAGTTCTTCACCTGTTGGAAATACAGATCCCAGACCAAATCGTTCGTCAAAACGTACATGGTTTTCTATAACAGATTTTTTCCTGAAGGCAATTTCTACCGACGATACATCCATAAGCGTTTGCGGATCATGTCGGAATTTTTTGTTGGGGTAATCTTTGTAAGGTTTGCCGGCTGGAGTTTCAATTTGGAAGGTTATAATATCGGCTTTCGGATTGTTTTCAAATGCCCATAGTATTTTGTCTTTCGTATCCGGCTTGTATCGAACATCATCATCGCTGATCAAGCAAATATCAGCTGTGGCATGTTGCAATGCCCTGTTCCGGCTCTTTGAAATTCCCTTTTCATAGTAATTAAAAACATTATCCCTTTTTATCTCGGGCACATCTTCGTCATGAAGCTGATTGATGATCAAATGATCATAGTTCTCAATCTTTGGGAGGTTGTGGTTGATTGCTGAAACGAGTATTTGGAAATCCAATTCTTCCTCTTTTTGGAAATTGTCTTCCATATAGCAAATATGATTGGATAGTTATTCTCAGAGCTTACTAAGCAGCTCATCAAGTTTTGTGTAATCTTCTCTAAATACGGACATTAATTTTTCTTTTTCTTTTTTTGAGAGCTTTTTTCTCTTCGACAATATCTTTCTGATCATTTTTTCAAGCTTATCTCTGGCTTTTTCAGGAAGCATATTTGCCAGGGATTTTTTGATTTTATTATCCCCGAATAACAGAAACCTATAGATCGGCGAAAGTGTATCGGTTCTTATGACTCTTGATACGTTATATTTCTTGTTGACGTTTGACGGTAATATATTTTCATTGGCTCCCAAAAACTGGATCAGATCTTTAACTACCTGCTCGGTATTATTTTTGAAATCCTCAAAGGAGATGATTTTCACCTGCTCAAAGGCATTTAAATAGGCTTCTACCTGCTTGTAGTACATTCCAAATCCAATGTAGTCGTAAAATATATTCCAATTATTATTGAGCCTTTTGCGAATGGTTTCCGGATCGATGGCTTGCCAAAAGCTGAGAGGTTCCTGGAGGTTTTCTTTAAAATGCATGTACTGCGAAAAGGCTCTGTCAGCAGGATTTCGCAGCATAATTACTATTTTCAGCTTTTTATGCTTTTCCCCGTATACTTCTTTAATATTTTCTATAGCGGTTTTGTAGGTGTACAAATAGGAGGGAGAAGCTTCGCCGATAATTTGCTTATCCGATGCGGGTTCGAACAGTTTTTCATATTCTGAAATATCAGAAACAATTCCGTTTAAAGGATCGGGGCTCTCAAAATTTTGAGGATCATCCATAAAACTAAAAAACCACGGTTCCTTTTTGTCAGGCAGGAAAATTTCAGGATGCTCTTTCAAGTAATTGTATATAGATGTAGTACCACTTTTGGCGGCACCGACGATTAAGAAGTCGGGCAATTTTAGTTTTTCGCTACTTACGGAAATATCCATGCGGGAAAGTTAGTGATTTTGACCTTAATGAGGCGGCGTTGGCAGCAGCAAACTTGTTTATTTTTATGATGAAAGCTTAAAATAGCCCCGCCAGATCCACCAGCGAAACAGGAACAGCATTTTAGCTTTTGAAGGGGTGAGTATCAAAAGGTAGAACATTCCAAGCGGGATAGATGCTAAAAGCTTACCAGCTTCCTTTATCCAGTTATCGAAAAATTGTCGAGTACTGGCATTGGTCAACCTCATTTTCATACTTTCGCCGAGCCCAATAGCCTGGTTTCGAATATACTCCTCGGAGAGCCGGTGCGTGCCAACCCTGTGATAAAGAAAAGAATCCGGAACATAGTATAGATCATAGGATCGGGATCGGATGCGGTTGAAGAGATCTTTTTCTTCTCCCGCTTTCAAAGACTTTCCTTTTCGTCCCAGCTCGGTGTCGAAATAGCCTACCTCATCAAAAATCTTTTTGTTGAATCCCATATTTCCTCCAAAGGGATATTTTGTGGCAGGGTACCTCTTGATCGAATCGCCCAGATCATGATAGCCCAGAAGCGGAAGTAAAAAATATGACATCCATCGGGGACGAGAATCGTCGAACTGAACGTGAATTTTTCCTCCGGCAGCTACAACTTGCGGATTGTTGGTAAAAAAAGAATGCCAGGCAGGTAATAACGACTTTGTCACTTTTATATCGTCATCCAGAAAAACAATATACGGGGCTTCGGATTCCTTTATTCCTCTGTTCCGGGCATGAGAAAGTCCCTGCTTGGGTTCAAGGATGTAGCGGATCAATTCATCGTTTTTGTCGAATGAATGTTTATATTCTTCAACGATTTCAGCCGTTCGATCAGATGAATTATTGTCAATAATCAGAATTTCACATCTAAATTCTGGTATACCAAACTGGAATATGGATCTGAGGGTATCGTTGAGGTAATCAGCACGATTATAGGTACAAATGATAAAACTTATTTCTGGAGCTTGCGCCATAAAGTTTGTCTGTATTTTTTCGAATACTAAAAGTATTTTTTTTAAGCTAAGAATGCGAATTTGAAATACTATTGAGTTTATGTCCACCCCTCTTGTTTCTGGAATTATTACTACCCACAATCGTGCCGATTTATTGCCGCGGGCACTTGATTCAGTTATAAACCAAACCTACCCTAACATGGAGGTTGTGGTGGTGGATGATGGATCGGTAGATGAGACACCCCAGGTGATGCAGCGTTATCAAAAAGAACATTCGATTAAATATATTCGGCTGGAAGAATCGCACGGGCCGGGCAAGGCAAGAAACAAGGGCATTGAAGAAGCATCTGGAATCTTTATTGCCGGACTTGATGACGACGACGTTTGGCATGAAGAGCGCATATCTGAAATGGTTGAGGCCTATTCTGATGATTACGCATTTGTGACCTCTGATAACGAGATGGTATATCCGAAAAAAAGTGTAGTCTGGAAAAAGAAGAATAAAATAGATTTGGATACGCTCCTTTACACCAATCAAGTTGGCAATCAAATTTTGGCTAAACGGGATAGATTACTTGAAGTGGGTGGGTTTGATGCTTCACTGATTGCTGCGGTAGAAGATTACGACTTATGGATACGGCTTTGCAAAGCATTTGGCCCCATAAGAAACGTGCAGAAACCTTTGCAAACAATTTATATGGATCATGAAGAAGGCCGGGTTACCGACAAGGCTTTTAAAGGATTTCTACAGTTTTACAACAAGCACAAGCCCCTGATGAATACCAAGCAGCGTGCATATCAGCTCTACAAAATCCGCCGAGCTCAGGGGAAAAGTGTAACTTTGAAAGAATTCCTTTTCAGAGTTCCGCCTTTTAGAATGGCCAAAGAGTTAAAGCATATGATTATTAATCGACTTTGGAAGTAAACAGTATGCTTTTACAGAAGTATTACGAAAGTATTCGCTTGCTATATCACTATGCTTGCCGCCGGTTAGGGATACAAAAGTATGCGATTCATCAGATTTGTCTGCCGGAACAGAAGCTGCAATATATTCCCATGCCTAAAAATGCCTGTTCCTCAATCAAGTATGCACTTTTTGAGATAGAAAAAGGCAAAACGTTTGATCCTGATGAATTCAGAAAACTTGGCTACCGGGATATTCATGACTATTACCAAAAACAACCTCAGGCATTCAGAAGTGTTTCTGATTTAGAATCGAAAACCTCCTACACAACTTTTACCGTTATCCGGGATCCGGTAAAACGGTTGATTTCTTGTTATCGGAATAGGGTGGTTGATTTAAAAGATCTGGAAAAAACGAGAATCCAACTTAAGCTAAAAGGATTATCACCTGACCCCGACTTAAATACTTTTGTGCGGCAATTGGAAGAATATCGTGCGGCAAATAAAGTTATTGAACATCACTCCAGAGCACAGTATAAATTTTTAGGCGGCAGGTTAGATTATGTGGATAGGATATTTCCGATTGAAAAAATTCCAGCCCTTACAGGATTTCTCCAACAGTATGTAGAGGACTTGGAATTACCGGCAAAGAAAGCTGATGGTACTTCGTATAACCTCTGTGACCTCTCTCCCGAGGCCCTTGAGAAAGCTATACAGTTCTATAAAGAAGATTATGATCTTCTCAAAGATTACTATACTCCAGAGGAAATCCGCGAAGAATATAAGATAAGTATCACGTAATGACCTGGAACCAAGTTAAACGATTTTTAAAAATGAGCTTGGCTAAACTGAAGGGGAAAAAACGCATACATTTTCTCCATGTAGGTAAAACGGGAGGAACAGCTGTAAAAACAGCATTAAGAGGTAATTTAGTAAGTAAAAAACATAGAATTTTCCTCCATTCACACGAATATTCATTGAGAGACGTCCCCCAAGGCGACAAGGTTTTTTTCTTTCTGCGTGATCCAGTCAGCAGATTCGTGAGTGGTTTTTACAGTAGAAAAAGAAAGGGACAGCCGAGATATTTTTATCCTTGGAATGAAGGAGAAGAGAAAGCGTTCAATCTTTTTGAGACTCCGAATGATCTAGCAATGTCTCTTTCGGATGATAATACCCAAAAACAGAAGGATGCACGCGATGCAATGAAAAGTATTTCACATGTAAAAGATTTCTATTCAAAGTGGTATAACAATAAAAGCTATTTTACGTCTCGTCTGTCTGATATTATCTTAGTCGGTCGCCAGGAAACGTTAAACCAAGATATTTCGCGCCTTAAAAGAATTATTGATTTGCCTGCAAGTATTAGTTTGCCGAGCAAAGAAAAAAAAGCCCATCGTAGTCCATCGCATCTCGATAAGGATCTTAACGAGGAAGCCATCCGAAACTTAAAAGATTGGTATGCAAGCGATTATGACTTTCTTGAATTATGTGCTACTCATGCTGATCAGATTAACTACAGCAGGTAGACTATTTTCGGCTTGAGGGATAAGAAGAATTTCCACCCCGATTATAGTCTACTGCCTTTTTCTCCAGAACGTTATTCCAACGCCGATACCCGAAATCCACAGGATGAGATGGCCGAACCAAGCAATACGGCCACCCCAGATGTTGGAGGCTGGCTCAAAAGTCATGGTGATTGAGTGATCGCCGGCGGGCACTTGCAATCCACGCAGCACAAAATCACTTTTATAGATTTTTGCGGGCTCACCGTCAATAGTGGCTTCCCACCCAGCGGGATAATAGATCTCACTGAGCACTAAAAAGCCCTTACTGTTTGAGGAGGTTTCCAGCTTGATCGTCTTGGCATCATAGTTGGTGACCGAAACGCTGGCCGTAGTATCCGTAGCCGCTGTTAGTGGGTCGCCCGTTTCAACAATCGCTACATGTGCCGGATCAAATCGGACTGCTCCCATCTCGTGAATGGCTCTTTTAGGTGATGATACGGTTTTGATCGAGTCTACAAAGAATGCCTTAGGCAATACATCATCATTGCGATACACGCGCTGACCGTCTTGATTAAAGACTTCGGTATAGCCGCTCAAGGGTAGCTGCTGTTGAGCAGGGATATATTTAACGTTCAACATATCCAAGATAGCTTCATTTTCAATCGGCTGGTTTTGCCGTGTCAAAAATTGATCGACCAGGTCTTGGTAGTGGGCCAGCTTAGCACCGGTGTATCCACCGATGGTAGGATAAAAGTACGCTGGAATACCATTGTTAAACGGATTTTGAGTTATAGGATATACGCGGTAGGGATATCCCTCTTCGCTGTTAATATTTTGTGTAATGTATTTATCTGCCGGCGTTTGACGCTGCTGTATCATCTGCTCAGCTTCCAGGCGGTCGGGCGACATCTTGTCTTCATTGACATAGCGCGAATCCACGCTCAACATATCGTAAGCGGTAAGCAACAGCAGGCCCGCCAGAAAGTATCCTGCACTGATTTTTCTTTTTACAAAACCGACTATAAGTCCGGCTGCAATAAGCGTTAAAATCAGATAGCGTGTAGAATCGCTGCTGGCCATTTCTTTGCGATCGGGCTTTAGCCGCGAGTTGATATACTGACTAACCCGCTGTTGCACTCTGGGATTTTCGGGGGAAATATTATTCTGACGTGCCAGCTGTTGGGCATACTGTTGCGCTTCGCCGGGTTTTTCGAAAGAGAGCAGTGCATTGCTGCCGAGTGTGAACACGACGCCAAGCCCAAGGGCAATGCCCAGCGGCAGAAACAGGTCGTTAAGAGATTTTGTCTGATCCTTGGCGATATCAATAAGTGCTTCAACTCCGTAGACTGCAAGCACCGAAAAGCAGAAAATGGAGACGATTAGCCACATTTCGGGGGTTCGGAATTTGTTGAAGTACGGCATGTAATTGAACATGAACTCGTTGAGCAGCGGAAAGTGATAACCCAGTGAGAATAATGTGGCCAGAGAGCCAATGCCGAAAAACAGATACTTTAGTTTCTTCCGATATCGAAAAAGTCCGATGACTGCCAGCAGAAAGGCAATGCCGCCCAGGTAGTGTGGCCCGCTGGTAAATGACTTTGGTCCCCAGTATGCTTCGCCCGAGGAGCCACCGTAAAGGCCGGGAATAATCAAGGTTAGCAGTTCGCCTAGACCCTGCGACCAGCTAAAAGCATATTCGAGGGACAGACCGGCGCCTTGACTGGTACCTAGGGTAGAGCCGCCGCGTGTACTATATTGAGCGTATTCATAAAGCCGCCAGTAGATGTCAATACTGCAGATGATAGCCAGGATGCCGGCTCCAAAAGCGATGCCGGTTCGTTGCAGCCAATCTTGTATCTGCTCTTTTTTATAGTAAAGCCACGAATCATATAACCACCACGCACCCAGTAAATACAGGAAGTAGTAGGTTACCTGTGGGTGGTTCCCGCGTAGCTGCAGGGTTACAGCAAGGGCAAAGGTGAAAAAGCCCAGCCATTTTTTTTCCGATCGGGCAATAAGGTAGTAGCCTACAAACATCCATGGGACAAAAGAAAAAGCAATAAATTTGCTGTAATGACCCGCTTCAATGATAATGGGCAGGTAGGTCGTAAATCCTATGAGGATGGAGCCCAGAGCCGAGGAAAAGGGACGCACGCCTTGAATCACAAAAAAGAAATAAGCGCCACTGAGCAGGATCCAGAAGAATGGCAGGGGATGTGTATTGCCGCCTATCCATTTTAAAAAGCTGTCAATATTGTAGGGCGGTGAAGGATTGTGTAGCACATAGGAGGGCATACCCGAAAACATGTTGGTAGCCCAGTTGGGGTGCTCGTCATGCTGTTGGATATACTCGATCACCGATTGCGAGCCAGCGCGCCACTGCAGCACATCGTTGCCCAAAAATTGCTTGCCCCCAAAAAATATAGCTGAATACAGAATAAGTGGCAGGATAAATAACAGCAGCAGGGCGATGCCGTGTCGTTTATTTTCGGAAAGCCGGGAGATGAAATCGTCTTTTAGCGACTGGATTTGCTTTTTAGAGCTCAACGTGGTGGATCAGTTTGATTAGAATTTACCTTGAACCGTCATCTCCCAAACAGGAGGATAAAATAAATATATTATTCAATAACGCGGGGCACCCGGAAATAATCAGAGTCGGCATCCGGAGCATTTTTGAGGGCATCCTCATGAGAAAGGGGCTCCTTGGCCTTGTCGTCGCGGAGGCGATATTCAAGGTCAATTACATGTTCGAGTGGCTCCACATCACTGGTATCTACTTCTTCGAGCGTAGTCATATAGTCGAGAATCTGATTCATATCATTGACCAGCGATTCTCGTTCCTCTTCATCAAGCTGAAGCCGTGCCAGATCGGCAACGTAATCGACGTCTTTTTTGGTAACAGACATGAAATTTCGATATTAAGTTCGTTTGAAATTGAAGCCTAAATTAAGAAAACAATTGGACAGTCAACAGTCTTACAATTATCAGTTACTGTGATCAGTTAGCCCCTTGAAGGTGAAAGTTTGACTTCCGAAAGCAACTCATCAGCGTACCAACGGTTTAATCTGGATAGTTAGCGCAAAAATGTCCATTTTTCTGATAAATATTTACTGCTACTGAGAATGATCAAAAAGAAAATTACGATTGTAAATGATGCCGGTCTGCATGCCCGACCGGCTGCCGCTCTGGTTAAAACTGCAAGCAAGTATGAGTCCGATTTTTTTATCCATCTTTACGGCTACAAGGTGAATGGGAAAAGTATTCTCGGTGTGATGACGCTGGCTGCTGAAAAAGGAGCCGAGCTGGAGCTTGAGGTCGATGGCCCGGATGAACAGAAAGCGTTGGAAGCAATTACCGAATTAATTAACAGCGGTTTTGGAGAAGCCTACGAAGATCAAAATGAGTAAAAACACTGAACATAACGAGCATTTTTTACAGGGAGCTCCGGGCTGTCCCGGCATTGCGATAGGTAGGTGTAGCCTGTACAAACGGCAACGCCCCCGTGTCTCGGATACGCAGGTTGACGACAGCGAAACGGATCATCATGTCGAGCGGTTCCGCGATGCACGGGAAGAGGCCGAACGCGAACTTAATAAAATGCTGGGTAATCAAGATGATGGCAGTGTTACAGATCTGATTAAAACACAGATAGAGATGCTCAATGATCCGGAGTTGAGCAACCAGGTTGAACGCGAGATAAGGGTTAATAATAAGCCGGCAGATTCAGCTATTCAGGATGTGTTTGAAATGTATTTGCAGGTCATCAGAAAAAACCATGATGATGCCCTGGAACGCTCGGTTGATATGGCTGATGTAAGGGATCGTCTTATTCAGATATTGCACGACCACACGGATGATATAATTGAAGATAGTATTCTTGTGGCCCGTGAGCTTAGTCCCCGCGAAATCATTGAGTTTTCAACACGCAACATCAAGGGTATTATCATGGATCGAGGGGGAACGACCTCTCATGCCGCGATTATCGCACGGTCGATGAATATTCCTACCGTCGTTGGCTTGAAGGAAGCCACAAAGCTTATTGACACGGATGAATGCGTGATTTTAGACGGCAGTAATGGAGAAGTCATGCTGGAACCGAGCGAAGAGATGCTTAGTAAGTACAAAAAACTAAGGGATCAGCAGGTGGCTGCACAAGCTGATTTTGAAGAAATTTGCAAACGTCCAAACCAAACGGCGGATGGACATCCGTTTTCGTTGCAAGCTAATATTGAGTTTGCCGAAGAGATAAGTAGTCTTCGAAAATACCGGGCGGAGGGGGTAGGGCTGTTGCGGACAGAATCCATTTACCTGAGCCGCAAAAATTTTCACGACCGACAGCTCCAGCAGGAATTTTACGAATCGATTTTAGAGCTTACCGCACCTCATCCGGTAACTATTCGACTTTTTGATACGGGAGGCGACAAGTTTTTTGAGGAAACGGAACGTGAACAGAACCCTTTTCTGGGCTGGCGCGGTATCCGTATGCTGCTCGACGAGCAAGACCTGATAAAAAATCAGATGAGGGCTATTCTCAAGGCAGCCGCCAATTTTAAAGGGCGGGTCCGCATCCTCATTCCTATGGTCTCTGTTTTGGAAGAGCTCCACGAGGTTCAAGAAATGATGAAAGACATCCAGGCAGAGCTCGAGGATGAGGGGGTTGACACAGACAACCAGGTGCAGCTCGGTATCATGGTTGAGGTGCCCAGTGTAGCTGTACAGGCCGACCTCTTTGCCCGACATGCCGACTTTTTGAGTATCGGCACCAATGATCTAACGCAATACGTGATGGCTGTGGATCGTGGCAATGAGCGCATTTCAAAGTTGTACGACCAGCGGCATCCTGCTATGTGGAGGTTGATAAACCAAGTTGCAGAAGCCGCAGAAAAAGAAAATATTTCGATTAGCGTTTGTGGCGAACTTGCTTCCAATCCCATTGCAGCCTGCTGTTTGGTGGGACTTGGAATCAGCGATTTGAGTATGAATACGGTAGTACTGCCGACGGTCAAGCAGATGCTGCTAGCACATACCTATGCTGATATGCAGCAATTCGCCCAAAAAGTATTAGAGAGCAATACCTTGGAAGACATCGATCAGCTATTTTTAAACTGGAAGGAAAAAACGGATAACTAAATAAAATATGGATCTGGAGCATATCCAATCAATTGACAGCCAGCAGATGTGGGATCACCTCACCGGCTTTCCAGAACAGTGGAAAGAGGCAATTGAGAGTACTGAGGAACTGGATTTAACCATTGACCAAGAGCGTATCGACAATATCTGTTTTGCAGGCATGGGTGGATCCGCAATGGGAGCAGACTTGCTGCGCGCATATAGCTATCGAACCTGTCCCTGTCCCACGCAGGTGATTCGTCACTACGAAATTCCCCACTGGGTTGATGAAAACACCCTGTTTATTGGATGTAGCTTCTCGGGCAATACCGAAGAAACGTTGACAGCCCTGGAAGCAGCGCGCAATAAAGGGGCACAGGCCATTGCCGTGACTTCTGGCGGCGAGATGATGTTGAAAGCCGCCAAAGAAGAGTTTGACTACATTAAAATTCCCAGCGGAATGCCACCCCGTGCGGCACTTGGTTATAGTTTTGTACCATTATACCGGATCTTTCAGCATCTGGACTTTATTGATGAAGGAAACACCGGACTAAAAGAAACGGCCACCCTTTTGACCGAGCAAAATGACTTGTTGGCGGATCCGGAGGACAATGAAGCGTTAAATCTTGCAGAAGAATTGAATGACACATTACCAATATTTTATTCTGATGCAACGATGATGGAACCAGTAAATTTGCGCTGGCGAAGCCAGTTTGCCGAGAATGCCAAAACCCTGGCCTATGGAAACACATTGCCGGAGATGAATCACAACGAAATTGTTGGCTGGGAACGCATTGTGCACTTGACCGGCCGCTTGTCAGTAGTCATGTTGATGGACAAGGAAGACAACCCGCGCGTGCAGCGGCGCATGGAAATTGTGGAGGAACTCGTGGAAGACCAGACCGCTTCGTTGCACGTTCTTAAAACGCGGGGACAAACCCGGCTCACACGGGTATTTTCGCTGATACAACTGGCCGACTGGACGAGCTTTTACCTGGCGGTGCTAAATAATATAGATCCGACTCCCATAGCGAAGATTGACCTGTTGAAAAGCAAGCTGGCAGAGGCTTAATTCTAATAATTAAAGCTGATGATTAACTAATAAATCTGGTGAATACACAATTCGATAAAACGTTATATCGGCAACATCTCCATACCCAGTGGCTGGGGCATGGCCTGTGTTATTTTGAGGAGCTGAAGTCTACAAATACCTACCTGAAAAAGAGACCGGCCGAGGATATAGAGCAGGGTATGCTCTGCCTGACAGATCACCAAACACAAGGCCGTGGACAGTACGAGCGGAAGTGGGAATCTGAGCAGGGTAAAAATTTAACCTTTTCGCTGGCATTTGTGCCGTCTTCTGCCGAACGGTTCCATGTATTGACACTTGCATCGGCGCTGGCATTGGTTGAGCATTTGAACGACCTTCTAGATGCACCGTGTGCTTGTATCAAGTGGCCCAATGATGTGTTGCTCAATGATAAAAAGATGGCCGGCTTTCTTACCGAGACGGTGTTTAGTGGTAACACCTTCGACCGGCTGGTTATTGGGATTGGCATCAATGTGAACCAAGAGCAATTTTCGGAAGAGCTGGCGGATACCGCTACTTCTATTCGTTTGGAAACAGGGAATGAGATTGATCGAGAAATATTTTTGACTGATCTGTTGAGCCGCATTGAGTATAAATATAATCTCTGGCAACGCAAGAAATCAGGATTGTTGAAGTCTATCAATCGAAATATCAAGGGATACGGACAGTGGATTGGGGTGAAGGTCAATGGTCAACTACGGGATAAAGCCTATAAACTGCTGGGGATTAATGAGCAAGGCCAGCTGTTGGTTCTGAATCAGGATGCTGGAATTGAAACTTTTTCTTATGAGCAGATCCAACTTGTCACCGATTGAGCAGGCCACTCGCGACAACTTGCAGTGGTATTTTCCCGAGAACGATCCCACCTTTGTACTGGCCGTAAGCGGCGGCATGGATTCGATGAGCCTGTTGCATGCTTTTAAACAATTGGACGTTTCAGCAGTCGTTTGCCATATCAACTATCAAAAGCGGGGTGCAGCTTCCGAAAACGATGCTCGACTGGTTTATCAGACGGCTACCGAATGGGAATTCGATTGTCATATCGAGCGCGCCGACCCTATAGAAGCCGAAGGCAAAAATTTCCAGCAGTGGGCCCGCGATTTTCGGTATAAGTGTTTTCGAAGGCTGGTTCGTAAGCACGAGGCCGATGGTATTGCGGTGGCTCATCACGAAGATGATCAGGTAGAGACGATCCTGCAAAAGATTTTTCGCGGCGCGGGCTTGGCTAGCTGGTCAGCGATGGATATTTGGGACGGTGAGCTATTTCGTCCTCTGTTGGATATTAGCCGTGCTCAGATTGAAGCTTATGTTCAGCAGAATGATATTCCGTACCGCACGGATGAGTCGAACCTGGAAACTGATTTTGCCCGAAACTTGCTACGTAATGAATGGCTGGATAAGCTGGGGAATTTTTTTCCGGGATGGAAGCGAAATGTGCTGCGTATTCAACAGCAAGCTGATAACTATGGCCAGGCTCTTGAGTGGATTGCTGCCAAAGTCACCAAACCGGAGGGGATCGACCGGAAAGCTTTTAATGCGCTGGAACCTGGTCTGCAGAAAGCAGTGTTGCTTCGACTCCTGAAAAAGTATCAACCGGACGTATCCATATCCAATGAGAGCCTGGATCGTGTATCTGAACTGGCAAACTTGCAGACCGGCAAAGTAATTGAACTCACACCGGATATCTCCGTGCTACGAGATCGAGAGTACTATGTTATTGAAGGGAGTGAGAAAAGTGTATTTAACCCTAAAACGCTAAAACGCGAAGATTTTGCTGAAGGTTCTATTGCCATAAAAAAAATGAACCTTTCGTTGACCAATTTTGAACATCCCGATTACCAAAATGCACTCTATCTGGATGAAGAAAAGTTGACCTGGCCCATCACCGTCAGGCGCTGGAAACAGGGGGATGCTTTTCAGCCGTTTGGCATGCAGGGGCATCAGCAGGTGGCCGATCATCTAACAAACAGGAAAATAAGTGCCGCTCATAAAAAGCAGGCGCTGGTGATCGAATCTTTTGAAGAAACAATCTGTGCTATTATCTTTCCGCCAATAAAAAATCAGATGCAACCAGGCACTATTTCGGAGCAGGTAAAATGTGATCCTGAAACAGAAAAGTGCCTCAAAATAACATACAGAATATAGCAACAGATGTCTCTATACACCCCTGAAACCGTCGAGTGCAACGGTGAAACATTTAGCATTTATTTGACTAAACAGGAACTGGAAACTAGGATTGCTGAGCTTGGGAATGAGTTGTCGGAAAAGTACGAAGGAAAAAATCCTATTTTTATAGGGGTATTAAATGGGGCTTATATCTTTCTGTCTGATCTGATGCGCCAGGTCGATATTTCGTGCGAGGTCGACTTTTTGAAGCTCAGCAGCTATGGCGATGAGAAGGTATCTTCGGGGCAGGTGACAGATCTCAAAGATATTGATGCAGATATCGAAGATCGCCACGTTGTGCTGGTTGAGGATATCGTAGATACCGGCCTGTCAATGAAGTATCTAATGGATAAGCTCCAAAAAAAGAATCCCGCTTCTATCGCCTCGGTTACGTTACTGCACAAAACTGAAGCAACCCATCACGATGTGCAGCTCGACTATGTCGGGTTTCAAATTCCCACTCTTTTTGTACTGGGATATGGACTTGATTATGCACAGGAGGGACGGAATTTAGCACAAATCTATATTTTAGATGAGTGAAATCAACCGAACACTTTGAAAGGAGAGAGGAAAAGCCCCAGGATACGTTGCTAACAAATATGTTTGGCATATCTGAAAAAACAGAGTGTCAACTTTCAATTGATGAGATCATAAAAAATTGTTTTTGTCCCCGAAAGATTTTTATATTCGTGGCTCTTTCGGAGAGGTGGCTGAGTGGTCGAAAGCGCTCCCCTGCTAAGGGAGTATACCCCTTAACGGGGTATCGAGGGTTCGAATCCCTCCCTCTCCGCTCAACTATGCCAAGGCTTCGTTGAGCAGGCTCGGGATGAGCTTGCTGGACGAAGCCTTTTTTAATTTAGTGCATTTCTCAGGCAATTCATTGATAAAACCTATAACGTGTTAACAACCAGAGTTTATTCGTTAGATCGGTAGCTGTCTATTTTGTTAAAAATGCGTTCAAGTGCCTCATTCTTGAATATACTGGAGGCGGATACTTCCTGAACACCATTTGTCAGGGTAAAGTGGGTCATATTCGTCGGCGATGTATTGAAGTATTGGCAGGACTTGCTGTTTACTGTATTTAAGGAGCTAAGATATGTGGATAAAAGTGGTGCGCTAAGTCCCTTGAAACTAATTAAAAGGATCAGTTATTCACCGTGAAGAGTGACGACCAATTTCCGTCGCCCGCCGTTGTTGCGATGTTCACATAGGTAGATGCCCTGCCAGGTCCCCAGGTTGAGATTGCCATTGGTGATGGGGATAGAAACTGAATGACCAAGCAGGGAGCTTTTGATGTGCGAGGTCATGTCATCAGGTCCCTCGAGGGTGTGCTCGTAGAGTGAGGTATCCTCGGGCACCATGCGTTTGAAGTGGGAAGCAAAATCACGGCGCACCGAGGGATCTGCATTTTCGTTGATGGTAAGGCTGGCGCTGGTATGCTGGATAAAAATATGTGCTATACCCGTGTGAATCTGTTTGATTTCGGGAATCTCATTGAGTACTTCATCCGTAATGATATGAAAGCCTCGTGATTTGGCCGAAAGTGTAATTTTAGTCTGGTACCACATTAGTTAGTTAAAAATTAAGAATGAAAAATTAGATATTAATTCATTTCACAATTCTGCAGCCAGTTCATCATCCAAATAGCCCCTGAATATTGCCGCCGTCGTGGCTGATCGTTTGTCCGGTGACATAAGAGGCATGAGGCGATAAAAGCCATCCCGCCAGCGAAGCGAGTTCTTCTCCTTTGCCAAAGCGTCCCACCGGAATGGAGGCTTCCATCTCTTGGCGCACTTCTTCTTCGGATTTATCCGAGCCATCTGCTGCTTTCTTGATCACGCGTTCAATAGCTGGCGTGTCGTGGGATCCCGGCGCGAGTACGTTTACAGTGACGCCTTGGTTGGCAATTTCTTGCGACAGGGACTTGGCGAATCCCACCATGCCTGCACGAAAAGAGTTGCTCAGCACCAGCGAAGGAATCGGCTGCTTGACCGACTGACTCTCCACAAACAGGACGCGTCCATAATCGTTGGAGGTAAAATAAGAAACGAGCCGAAGTATGAGCTCGATTTTCCAGCGCATCACATTTTTGTAGGCTTGGTCCCAGTCATAAATAGCTGTTTCAAGTGGCGAAAGTGCCGGCGGTCCCCCGGCATTGATAACCACTCCGTGCAATGGGTCGTTGCCGATGGCCGCTTCAATATCATTGTGTGTGTCGTCGTCGGTTAAATCGCCGGCAATGGTGGTCACTTGATCAGCGAAGGATTCTGTGAGTTCGTTTAACTTTTTTTCGCGGCGGGCAATGGCAATAACGTTGGCGCCTTCATTTAACAATAGTTCAGCAATAGCACGACCAAAACCACTGCTGGCCCCGCATACAATAAACCGTTGTTTCTCGATTTGTAAATCCATGTCAATACCAGATAAATAATTGTAGTTTAAATGTTAAACTTAGCTAAAGTAACTGTTCAATGTCAGCTATACCAAATAAAGCTAACATTGAAAAAATCACTAGATAAAGTCAAAATCCTCAAAGTGGACCTTTTCATCGGGTACTTGCAATTTGCGAAAGCCCTTGAGCAAAGATTGTCGCATCTCCTTAGGGCCGCAAATAAAAATTTCTTTTCCCCATATATTATTTATTTCCTCAGCTGAGAGAAAACCAATCCGATCGGCACAATGCAAATGTAAAGTAAAACCGGGAAGTTGATTTTCCAGTGCTTTAAATCTTTGTAAATGGATAGCTTGTTCAATATTGTCAACACAATAATAAAAATCTGTGAGAAAACTTGAGGGTACCTTGCCGCTACTTAAGACCTGTGTCCAGCTAATGAAAGGAGCGATACCTACCCCTCCGGCAATCCAGATCTGGGGCTGAGGATAATTTTTGTGATTAAACCGTCCATAAGGCCCTTCTACCAATGCCTCGGCGCCCGGTTTTAGTCTTTGATAAAGATGAGTGGTATAATCACCAAGTGCTTTAACGATAATGGAAATATGGTCGTCTGAGGGGGTGTTACAGATTGTAAATGGATGTGCTTCACGGCTGATATTTGGATCTGAGTAACTGAAGAAACAAAATTGCCCGGCGGTAAATTGCAAATGGTCCCCGATGGGGGACAGCGTAATTTCCATCACCTGCTCATTTAGTCGTTCAATATTTTGGACCGTATAATTTTTTTTGTGAGCAAACCAATTGAAGAAAATAGATTTGTATAAAAAACTAACAATACCCAAAACTGCAAATAGCCCGAGGTATATGGCAAGTAAAGGGTTGGCATTAATTAGTTCATCCAGAAGAAAAATATGAGTAATGAATAGGATGAAAATGATCCCGGTTAGTTTATGGGTTAGTTTCCATTTGTCGTAGGCAATTTTAATGACAAGTGTGACCAGCATGAGCAAAAGAAATCCCAGTAATGCCCAACTACCAAAGTTAATAGCTATGCGACGGTGGATCGGAAGCATGTATAATATAGCTTTACTGTAATCTTGGGGAATCCACCGCACTGATAATGCTATAGGATGGTAGAGGATTAGGAAAAAAGCTGCTTTCCCAACAGTGTGATGGGCTTGGTAAACCTTATCTAAACCCCCAAATAGCTCTTCAATCCAGGTGTTCCGGGTAGAGAGTACAAGGGAAAAAGCGTAAAGTATAAATCCCATAACCCCCGCAACCTGGCTGCTGTAAATGGACCAGGATTTTATATTGTGACGGAAGGTAGTTTCGGGATATGAAATAAACCAAAGGGGAATAGCCAGAATTGTGAAAGTAAATATTAATACCACTCCCAACTTCTTTTTGGTCATTGAGTTATCCCGACTTTATATGCAATTGATAAAGTAAGGCAAATTAGGTCAGTTATAGTTTACAGTCAATAGAAGTAGAGAAACTTAGAAAGAAAAGAATAGCTATTTATAATAATGAATTACGCAAATAAAGCCGTATCTTTGCAGGCTTGTAAAATGACATCCCGAACATCCAGGGATCTCAATCGTATGACTGCCATTATTGATTTAAAGCAAGCTTACATCTGAGATCCCTTATCCCAAAACAGGATTCGGGCTGACACCAAGACACTAATTAAGACTCTATATGTACAAAGATATCAGAAATATTGCGATAATCGCTCACGTTGACCACGGCAAAACTACGCTGGTCGACCAAATGCTGAAACAGAGCGGTACTTTCCGCGAGAACGAGGACGTGGCGGAGCGCGTTATGGACTCCGGCGATCTCGAACGCGAAAAGGGCATTACCATCAGCTCGAAGAATACTGCGATCAAGTGGGGCGAAACTAAAATTAATATTGTGGATACGCCCGGCCACGCGGATTTTGGTGGCGAAGTAGAGCGCATCCTAAAAATGGTAAACGGCGTAATAATATTGGTGGATGCTGCCGAAGGTCCACTACCACAGACAAAGTTTGTGCTTCGCAAATCGCTGCAACTGGGATATGAGCCCATTGTTGTTATCAATAAGATCGACCGTAAGGATGCGCGTCCTGATGAGGTGCTGAATGAGATTTTTGATCTCTTTGTGATGCTAGACGCAACAAATGACCAGCTCGACTTTCCAATCATCTATGCTGAGGGCATCAACGGCATTGCCAAGTATGAATTGGAAGACGACAATGAAGACCTGGTGCCACTTTTTGATACGATCATTGAGCAGATTCCAGAGCCCGAACAAGACACTGATGCTCCGTTTAAAATGCTGGTGAGCAGTATCGACTGGAACGATTATGTGGGGCGCATTGGCATTGGCCGCGTGGAGCAGGGTACCATTAAGCAGGGACAGCAGATTGCACTACTTGACAGTGATGGGAATCTCAAGGAAAAAGCCAAAGCCACCAAGCTCTTTACCTTTAACGGATTAAAACGTGAACCTGTTGAAGAAGCCGAAGCCGGCGATATTTTTGCACTAGCCGGGTATGGGAAAGTGGATATCGGCGACACGCTCACAGCAGCTTCGGATATGACTGCGATTGAGTATCCCGATATTGACCAGCCGACGATGGCAATGTTTTTCCGCGTGAATGATTCACCTTTTGCCGGACTTGAAGGTGACTACGTGACTTCAAATCAGCTGAAAGATCGCCTGATGCGTGAAGACCGAATCAATGTTTCAATTGAGGTAACGCAGACTGACAATCCCGATATTTATAAAGTATCCGGAAGGGGAGAGCTGCAGCTGGCCATCCTGATTGAGACAATGCGCCGTGAGGGATACGAATTTTCGGTATCACGCCCTGAAGTACTCTACAAAGAGATTGACGGACAGCGCCATGAGCCATACGAAGAAGTAGTTGTGGATGTCCACCAGGATTACAGCAACCGCGTGATCGATAATCTGCAGCAGCGCAAGGGCATTATGACCTCGATGACGCAAGAAGGCGACAATAACCGTCTTGTCTTCAAGGTACCATCAAGAGGACTTATTGGATTCCGAAGTGAGATGTTGACTGAGACACGTGGCACGGGCATTATGCATCAGCAATTTGATTGCTATGAGCCTTATGCCGGCGATATCCGGGGACGAAACAGCGGTACGCTGGTTGCACTAGAGAAAGGCGAAGTAACAAGCTACAGTCTGGAAGGTCTGCAAGATCGCGGTACGTTCTTGGTAAGTCCCGGCGAAAGAGTGTATGAAGGGCAAGTAGTAGGCATCAACAACCGTTCGGATGATCTGGTGGTGAATGTGGTGAAGAAAAAGAACCTGACCAACCACCGTGAGACCCAAAGCAAGGATGATGTGAAAATTGATCCGGCCAAGGATATGAGTTTAGAACAGTGCATCGAATTTATCGATAACGATGAGCTGTTGGAAGTAACGCCGCAAAGCCTCCGTATCCGTAAAAAGTACTTGGATTTTAACGAACGTAAGAAGGCCAAAAAGCAAAAGGAGTTCGCCTAAGCGGTAGTCATTTCGAAGGAGAGACCATATCCAAATAGCTGTAAATCATAACATTACAGTTTATTTACGCCTGTTCTTTTTTTACATTTGAGTTTATAAAAGTCTAAACTAAATGAGGCCCGCATGAAATTCATCTCGAAGTATTGCTTACTGCTATGCATTGTAATTTTTAGCTGTTTCTCACCTGTTCAGGCGCAGCAACAGGACGAAAGCCAGGAGTCGACCTATAACGCTTCGGAGCTGTTTAGTCCATTATTCATGGAAGACCAGTTTAACAGTTTTCACAGTGCTACCGGCAAGCCCGGACCAAACTATTGGCAAAATGGGGCGGATTATGATATTGCCGTGAAGCTCGATACGACTAAAAAGACAGTAAGCGGTAATGTCACGATCACCTATCACAATAACAGTCCGTACAATGTGGATTTTCTGTGGCTACAGCTCGATCAGAATACCTTTCAGAAAGATTCCCGTGGAACGGCTGTTTCTCCGGTTTCTGGTGGACGAAATACGATTGATAGCTATACCGAAGGTTACAATATAGAGTCGGTCTCCATTAGTATGGGCGACAAGATGCGCAAGGCCAATTATCTGATTACGGATACGCGCATGCAGATTCGGCTGCCCAAGTCGTTGCAGCCCTATGGCCATGATATGAAAATTTCGATTGACTACTCCTTCGAAATTCCAGAGTACGGCAAGGATCGGATGGGGCGAATGAACACCAAGAACGGCTGGGTGTACACGCTGGCACAATGGTATCCGCGGATGGAAGTGTTTGATGAAGTTGAAGGATGGAATACGCTGCCTTACCAGGGAACTGGTGAGTTTTACCTTGAGTATGGAGATTTTGACTATGAAATCACGGTGCCATCGAACATGATTGTCGTTGGTTCGGGCAAGCTACAAAATCCCAAAGAAGTACTTACCAGCAAAGAACGTGAGCAGCTTGCCAAAGCGCGCAAGAGCGATGAAACGGTTATGATCCGGACGAAAGAGGATGTTCAGAATCCAGCGCAGCGATCAGAGAAAGACATGTCGACCTGGCGTTTCAAGATGGAAGAGTCCCGTGATATTTCGTGGGCGGCTTCCAAAGCGTTTATCTGGGATGCGGCCCGGATAAATCTGCCCAGTGGTAAAACGGCATTGGCCCAGTCGGTCTATCCCGTTGAAAGTGCGGGCGATAATGCCTGGGGCCGTTCGACTGAGTATGTGAAAGGAGCAATCGAGATTTATTCAAAATTGTTGACCGAGTACACCTATCCCGTAGCTACCAATGTTGCTGGCAGTGAACATGGTATGGAGTATCCTGGTATCGTATTCTGTAATTTTAAAAGCAAAGGTGGAGCCCTTTGGAATGTGACCAATCACGAGTTCGGCCATAACTGGTTTCCGATGCTCGTAGGCTCCAATGAGCGTAGGCATGCCTGGATGGATGAAGGGTTTAATACTTTTATTAATGAATTGACTACCAAAAGATTTAACAACGGGGAATATTACCAGGATCGCAGTGCTCGACAGATGGCGAACTATGTTTTCAATGGTCAAAGCCAGCCGATTTTTACACTGCCCGATGTGCTGAAACAGCAGAATTATGGCCTTGCAGCCTATGTGAAGCCGGGACTTGCACTTGAGATGTTGCGAACCGAAGTCTTGGGTAAAAAACGGTTTGATTATGCGTTCAACGAATACATCGAGCGCTGGTCTTACAAGCATCCCCAGCCCTGGGATTTCTTTAATACAATAAACGATGCGGCCGGCGAAGACCTGGGCTGGTTCTGGAAAGCGTGGTTCATGAACAATTGGCAGTTGGACCAAGCTATCAAAAGCATTGAATATATCGAAGGAGATCCCAAGAACGGCGCGTATATAACCATCGTGAACAAAAAGAAGATGGCGATGCCGGTTACAATTCAGGTTACTGAACAGAATGGTGAAACCGGAACCATGGAGCTGCCTGTAGAAGTTTGGCAAGAGGGGGCAGAATGGACCTTCAAGTATCCATCAACCTCCGAAATTCAATCGGCAGAAATCGATCCCAATAAGAAGTTACCAGATGTGAATGCCACTAATAATGTCTGGAAAAATATTGATCCGGCGCCTGAAGGAGTTACTGCACAGACGGTTTTTCAGGATTATATTAATGCCATTGGGGGTGAACAGAAGCTGCAAAATGTTCAGGATATGGTTCAGATTATGAGTGGAAATGTAAGGGGCTATGAGCTGAAAATTACCCAGCAAAATAAGTTGCCCGACAAGTATAGCAGAGAAGTAGAGATAACGTCAATGGGCCGAGTGGTCAGCAAAGTTGTTGTTAATGGTGACAGCGTGCGCGTGACCAATTCGGGTAATACTGCTCAGCTAACTGATAAGCAAGAGACGGCCATTCAAAAGGAGACCGTGTTATTCCCCGAACTTGAATACGATTCTGAAGGGTACGAGGCGGAGCTGTTGGGCGTGGAAACGGTAAATGACAAAAAGGCTTACAAAGTAGATATAACGAGTCCGGCCGGCATCCATACCATCGCTTATTACGCCGTTGACAGTGGATTGAAAATCAAGGAGCGAACCACTTTTGGAGAACGTACGACGAAAACGACGTACTCTAACTACAAAGAGGTTGATGGATTAACACTGCCATACACCATTACCTCTAACCAGGGTATGACGTCTATGGAAATGAATGTGCAAGAGGTGAAGATCAACACCGGGCTGGGCGATGATCAGTTTAAGTAACTTATCAATCTTATCAAGTCGACGAAGAGTTAATTTAGTTCTCTATGGGTTTGATAAGATTTTATTTGAAATATAACCGGATTGAATGTAAACAGGCTATGTCAGTGACTTTATACGATGGAAAGTGAGCAATCTTCACCCTCGGATCGGCTAGCCGACCTTCTCGACAGCAAATTTACCATCCCCAATACCGACATCCGGTTTGGGATTGACCCGCTGCTTGGTTTGGTGCCCGGTGCCGGTGATTGGCTAGCAGGCGTTATATCGCTCTATTTTTTGATTCTGGCAGCTATACGCGGTGGAAAGGCATCCGTGATGGGACGCATGTTTATCAATATTCTGCTGGATGTGCTCATCGGATCCATTCCGTTAGTTGGAGAGGTCTTCGATGTGTACTGGAAGGCCAATGTCAGAAATGCCAAGATCCTACAGGAGTTGGAGGATGATCCCGTACGAACGACTACCGAAAGTCGCTTGTGGATCTGGTTTGTGCTAATACAATTTGTTGTTCTGCTGTTGGGCGTGCTTTTCTTGATTACGTGGCTGATTGCCAAGCTGCTAGGACTCTTATTGTAGAGCAAAGCAAGCTGCATTTGCTATAAGTAGGCCCCCACTTCAACCGACGGATACAGCTCTTCGAATGTTTTGAAAGTTTCTGGCTTCGTTCGTTTTCGAATATGCTTCCGTTCAAGCTGATTGAATGCCGTCAAGCCCATACCGGCCAGCAGCTCCATCGATGCGTGGACTGTTTGCTGCTGGAAATTAGCCACGCGCTCAGCCTTATCCTCAACGACTAGTCCCCGGGTAAGATTTGGATCGTGCGTAGTAATGTCAGTGGGACATTCGTTGGTATCACATTTAAGCGCTTGGATACAACCCAAGGCGAACATCATGCCCGGGCACTGTTGCAGATATCGGCGCCCAATGATATGGCTTTAATAATATCGAAAGCCGTAATAAGCTTGCCAGCAGCGATAATTTTGATCTCCTCATTTAGTCCGTATCCCCGCAGCGTATCAGTGATGAAAACCCAAGCTTCTTCAAGTGGCATTTCGATGGAATCCGAAAACTCAATGGGTGCGGCACCTGTGCCGCCTTTCCCGCCGTCAATGGTAATAAAGTCCGGCTTGATGCCGGTTTCAAGCATTTTTTGGCAGATTTCTACAAACTCTTCTTTGCGGCCGATGCAAAGTTTAAATCCGGTGGGTTTATCTCCTGAAAGTTCACGCAGCTGTTGAACAAAACGCAGCAATCCCTCAGCATCCGAAAAAGCCGTATGGAAGGCCGGCGATACTACTTTTGTATGGGGTTCCACCCCGCGGATTTTAGCGATTTCTTCAGTGTTTTTGATGGCTGGCAATACGCCTCCATGTCCCGGTTTGGCGCCTTGCGAAAGCTTGATCTCAATCATCTTGACTTCTGGCTTATGCGCCTTTCGCTTAAATTCATCGGGATCAAAATCGCCATCTTGTGTCCGGCAGCCAAAATAAGCTGAACCAATTTCCCAAACCACATCCGCTCCATATTCCAGATGATAAGGAGGTAGGCCTCCTTCGTCGGTATCATGAAAGAAGCCGCCCATCTTGGCACCTTTGTTCAGCGCCCGTACAGCTGCGGCACTCAGCGAGCCGTAACTCATAGCCGATATGTTAAAATGGAGGAAGTGTAGGGCTGCTCGCACTCGTCACCCACTCTAATTTGAGGCATGCTATCCATGACTTCTTCGGGATAGACTAGAATGTGGTGCCCACTCGTACTTTTCTTCGTAGACATCCAGTTCCGTACCGAAGGGATGGGGCTCAGCCTGCTTTTCCGAGCGCTAGTTGACCAAATCCCGTTGGTTCTTGCTGAATGGTTTTGCCATCGGTATTATTTTCTACGAAATATTGATGGATTTCCGGAGAAATGCTCAACAGCAGGTAACGGAAATGTCCCAGGAAAGGAAAGTTGCGGATGATCGTATTTTCGGTTTGCAGCATATCCAATATGCCGATGATTACTGTAGGTATAACCAGCACCAACAGCCACCAAAACGGATGCCATAACCAGCCAATTCCTCCAACAATTGTAAGTGTAATGGTACTGGCAGTTAAAAATCGTTTGCCATTGATGTTGAAGAGGAAAAGCTGATTAAGCATTAAGATCTCCTGTAATCAATTTATTATTATTCGGATTTCAAAGTGGAAAAAGGTCCAAGCATTGCCAAAAAGGCTAGTACGGCAATCGTTTTTTCAATCCCTCACCTAACGAGGTTACCCAATACCGTACAATTTACTCCTCTCTTTATAATAGGGCATAAACACTTTTTTCAGCTCTTGATGCTCTGATTTTTCTAAGCTTAGATCTTGGTTAATGAGTTTCCAGGCCTCTGTTTTAGCCTGCTCAAGGATCCATTGGTCTTCCACGATATCCGCTACCCGAAATTCCGGAAGTCCGCTTTGTTTGGTGCCGAGAAAATCGCCGGGACCGCGTAGCTCCAGGTCGGCTTCAGCAATTTCAAAACCGTCATTCGTTTCGGCCATTTTCCGCAGGCGATACTGACCCTCTTTACTGACTTTCTGCCCGTAGATCAAAATACAATAGCTCTGGCGCTCCCCGCGGCCTATGCGTCCCCGTAACTGGTGTAGCTGCGACAGCCCAAATCGCTCGGCGTGTTCTATAATCATGATACTGGCATTGGGGACATCAACACCTACTTCGATAACCGTGGTAGAAATCAGCACTTGGATCTCATTATTGATGAACTGCTGCATCACGTCATCTTTATCGTCAGAGTCCATCCGTCCGTGCAACAATCCAACCTCAAAATCAGAAAATCGTTTTTGCAGCTTTTCGAATCCTGCGGTCGCATCTTTGAGATCCATTTTCTCGGATTCCTCCACTAGGGGATAGACGACGTATGCCTGGCCGCCATCTTTAAGCTCTTGTTCAACGAAATCGTAAATTTCATCGTGTTTCTTCTGGGGACGCACGGCCGTTTTTACCGGTTTGCGCCCGCCCGGCAGTCCTTTAATAACGGAGATATCCAGATCACTATATAAAGTCATCGCCAGCGAGCGGGGAATAGGGGTCGCGGACATTACCAGTACATGCGGATGGGAGCCTTTTTCCAGGATTTCGGCGCGTTGCTTTACGCCAAAGCGGTGCTGCTCGTCAATAATGGCTAGTCCCAGGTTATTAAAATTGACCTTCTCTTGAATCACAGCGTGTGTGCCGACCACAATATCACAACTTCCACCTTCAACGGCGGTGAGGATGTCCGTGCGTAGGCTGTTTTTCTGGTTGCCTACCAACAGCCGAATGTTAATATCCATCGCTTCCAGGAAATCGGATAGGGTGCGGTAGTGCTGCTCGGCCAATATTTCGGTGGGTGCCATAAATGCCGCCTGGTAACCGTTGTCCAGCGCCATCAGGATAGCGCCGAGTGCAACCACTGTTTTCCCCGATCCAACGTCACCCTGGATCAACCGATTCATCTGGTTGCCCGAACGCACATCCTTTTTGATATCCGACAAGGCTGATTTTTGTCCGTCAGTGAGTTCAAAGGGGAGATGTTGGTTAAAGAATCGTGAGGTGTAGTTGCCAAGATCCTCGAAAACGTGTCCCTTATGACGTTCTATAATTTCATTTTTGGTTTTGGCGACACTAAGCTCAAACAGGAACAGCTCCTCGAACTTAAATCGCTTAAACGCTTTTTTGTATTCCGATGCCGATTGGGGTAAATGAATCATCCGATAGGCTTTGTGCCGCACGGGCAAATTTTGGCTTTGCCTGATGGATTCCGGGATGAATTCAGGGGGTTTTTCGTGTTTGAGGATCACCTTTTGCCAGTTGTGAATTATTTTGCTGGTGGTCCGGGTGTTGGAGAGTGATTTCGTGCTGGGATAGATCGGCATAATCTGTTTGAGATCCTCGATATCATCCGAATCATCAATTTTTTCGTATTCGGGATGAGCAATGGAGGTATATCGACCGTAACGCTTGGCCTTGCCAAAAAAGGATACTACTTCGCCTTTCGTAAAATTTTTCTTCATGTAGTGAGCACCTTTAAACCAGACGCCCTTCAGGGCAGCCGTGTCGTCCTGAATAATCACTTCCAGCCGTTTCTTATTTCCATACCCTTTTTGTTGAATATTCTTGATTCGCCCAACTACGGTAACCTCTTCACCGTTGCCGCTTAGCCGGCGGATTTTTGATACGGATGTACGATCCAGATACCGTCGGGGAAAGAAATTAAGCAGATCAAGCAAGCTGTTAATTCCACTCTCAGAAAGAGCCTTAAGACGTTTGGTGCTTAAGTTGGGCAGGTCGGTTAAATTCAAAATAGATATACTGATATATTACTTTATACTATTATTTCAGGCTGTTCTAAGGGGATTTCAGCTCCTTTCAGAAAGAAAAGAGAAGTATAACAGAATAATGAAATAAATTGGAGATTTTTTCTTGCATTCATACCAGTAAATTCCTTATCATTGGCAACTCTTGTTTGACCGAAAAATCAATTAAGCGTTTAAAATCGTGCCTACAATACAACAACTTATTCGCAAAGGTAGAAAAAGTAAGCCGAGTAAAACAACGGCACCTGCCTTAGAAAACTGCCCGCAAAAACGCGGGGTTTGTGTACGAGTTTATACCACTACGCCTAAAAAGCCAAATTCGGCTTTGCGTAAGGTTGCTCGTGTACGTTTAACTAATGGATACGAAGTAACAGCATATATTCCCGGAGAGGGTCACAACCTTCAGGAACACAGCATTGTGCTGGTTCGTGGCGGTCGTGTTAAAGACTTGCCGGGTGTGCGTTATCACATTGTACGTGGTACACTCGATACTGCTGGCGTTGAAGATCGCAAGCAGGGTCGCAGCTTGTACGGTACTAAAAAGCCCAATTAGTAATTAATTGTTGAGTAGGAATTAAACGAAATTAGTTATGAGAAGAAAGACAGCAGATAAGCGCGATGTTCAGCCAGATCCGGTATTCGGGGATAAGCTGGTTACGCGTTTTGTTAACAATCTGATGAGAGACGGCAAGAAGAATGTTGCTCGTAAGATCCTCTATCAGGCATTTGAAATTATAGAAGAGCAAACCGGCGAAGAGGGTATGGAAGTATTTAAGGAAGCCCTCAGTAATGTAACGCCGGTAGTTGAGGTTCGGGCACGACGGGTAGGTGGATCTACTTACCAGGTGCCGGTAGAAGTTCGTCCTGATCGGGGTACAGCTCTCGGAATGCGCTGGTTGATTACAGCCAGTGAAGGGCGAAATGACAAATCCATGGCTCGGAGACTTTCTCGAGAGTTGATGGATGCATCAAATAACGAAGGTGGTGCGGTGCGCAAGAAAGATGAAGTTCACCGCATGGCTGAGGCAAACAAGGCGTTTGCACACTTTAGATTCTAAACGATTTACTGACACTACTTTATAGCAATGGCTGAGACGAAGACAAAAACTGACCCGGAAATTATAGACAGGATTAAGCGCACCCGAAACATCGGGATTATGGCGCATATTGATGCTGGTAAAACGACGGTTACCGAACGTATCCTATTTTATACCGGCATTACACATCGCATGGGCGAAGTGCACGACGGTGCTTCGCAGATGGATTGGATGGACCAAGAGAAGGAACGTGGCATCACAATCCAGTCTGCTGCTACCCACTGCATTTGGAAGAATCATCGTATTAATATTATTGATACGCCTGGTCACGTTGACTTTACTGTTGAAGTAGAGCGTTCATTGCGTGTTCTTGACGGGGCAATTGGTGTTTTCTGTTCAGTTGGTGCTGTTCAGCCACAGTCTGAAACGGTATGGCGGCAAGCTAATAAGTATGATGTGCCTCGTATGGCTTTTGTTAACAAGATGGACCGTACAGGCGCCGACTTCTTCAATGTGATTACGCAGATGAAGGAGAAGCTGAACGCCAATCCTATTCCTATTCAGATTCCTATCGGCAGCGAAGATAAATTCAAGGGTGTTGTCGACCTCATTAAGATGAAGGGTATCATCTGGGATGAGGAAACGTTGGGTATGGAGTACGACGAAATTGAGATTCCCGACGATCTGAAAGAGCAGGCTGAGAAGTACCGTAAAGTAATGCTCGAAGCTATTGCTGATCAGAACGACACGCTGATGGAGAAGTATTTGATGGAAGAAGAAATCAGCGAAGAAGAAATTGAAGATGCGATTCGAGAAGCAACACTGAATCGCGATATTACCGCTGTTATGTGCGGTTCTGCTCTTAAGAATAAGGGTGTTCAAACATTGCTTGATAAAGTTATCAAGTATATGCCGAGCCCTTATGACATTCCTCCAATTCAGGGGCAGGATCCTGAAGATCCCGATAAGACGCTTGAGCGTAAGCCAAGTGTCCAGGAGCCATTTTCTGCATTGGCCTTCAAGATCATGACTGATCCCTATGTTGGAAAGTTGACGTTCTTCCGCGTGTATTCCGGAGAACTCGAAAAAGGTTCTTATATATATAATGCCTCAACTGGTAAAAAAGAGCGTGTAGGTCGTATTCTTGAAATGCACGCTGATGAGAAGAAGGATCTCGAAAAGGTTCGCGCAGGAGATATTGCTGCTGCGGTTGGGGTTAAAGAAGTTAAGACGGGTGATTCATTTTGTGAGATTGACAATCCGATTATTCTTGAAGATATCACCTTCCCCGAACCGGTGATTAAGTTGGCTGTTGAGCCAAAATCACAGGCAGATGCGGAGAAGCTGACGACTGGATTAATCAAACTTGCTGAAGAGGATCCCACTTTTGAAGTAAAAACTGATGAAGAAACCGGCCAGACAACAATTGCCGGAATGGGTGAGCTCCACCTTGAAATTATTGTTGATCGACTTAAGCGAGAGTTCAAGGTTGAAGCAAATGTTGGTCAACCACAGGTTTCCTACCGAGAAACAATTACTTCAAGTGTAAATCACCGGGAAATCTACAAGAAGCAGTCTGGTGGTCGCGGAAAATTTGCCGATATGGAGTTCGAGATCGGCCCGCTTGATCACTTCGAGGAGTTTGAAGAAGATGACAACAATGTTACTATTGGTGAAGGATTCAAATTCATAAATGAGATTAAGGGTGGTAACATCCCGACAGAATTTATTCCATCCGTAGCCAAAGGGTTTGAGCAGGCAATGAAGGGTGGTATTCAAGCCGATTATCCTGTACAAAATATTGGAGTTCGTCTGTATGATGGTTCGTACCACGATGTGGACTCTGATCAGTACAGTTTTGAGCTTTGTGCCAAGATGGCGTTCCGTAACTCGGCCAAGAAAGCAAGTCCTACGATCCTAGAACCGGTAATGGATGTTGAGATCATCACCCCTGAAGAGTTTATGGGTGATGTAATTGGCGACCTGAACGGTCGACGGGGAATCATAGGCAAGATGGATAATAATAAACAGGGCTCTGTAGTAACGGCAAAAGTGCCGCTATCCGAAATGTTCGGTTACTCTACGGATCTTCGATCTATGACACAGGGACGAGCTGTCTACTCCATGGAGTTTGCTGAGTATTCAGCAGTACCGAATAACGTTGAGAAAGAAATTCTTGAAGAACGAGCTTAAACATCATTAACAACTAAGTATTATGGCAAAAGAGACATATCAGCGAACGAAGCCACATGTAAACATCGGAACGATTGGTCATGTCGACCACGGGAAGACGACGTTGACGGCGGCGATTACGACCGTCATGGCCAAGCACCACGGCGGGG
>Ga0207772_100061_pt1 | contig 127358 bp, 119 predicted proteins | sample A23M3SouthBayCA_2_FD_187750 | JGI IMG/M metagenome (GOLD analysis project Ga0207772, IMG submission 187750) | Aerobic enrichment media microbial communities from Eden Landing Ponds, California, USA - A23 M3 (2) (SPAdes) | ecosystem: Environmental > Aquatic > Marine > Unclassified | place...
CCCGCCGTAGGCGAAGACGACCACCGAGAGGACTGGCGTGATCCAGCCGCTTCCGGGGAACGCGGGGGCGGCATAGCCGAGGACGTCCTGGACGAACTCGCTCCAGATGATGACCGGGACCGAGAGGGCCAGTGACACCCAGAACCGCCGGCGGAACATGGTCTCGTGGCCGGTGTGGTCGGTGTGGCCCCGGTGGTCGCCGCCCTCGTGGTCCCGGCCGGCGTCGTGCTCGTGGTCGGCTCGCTCGCCGTGGCGGTGGGCTTCAGCTTGGTCGGGGGAGTGCGTATCGCGTGCCATCGGTCTCGGGTGGGTCGGTCGGCGTCGGCGACCGACTCGCGTGGCTACCCATACGGCGGCCCCGTTGAAGCGACTGTTCCCTTCGAGGCCTTGGGAGCGACCGCGGCCAACTTACGAGATGAAAGTCGCCATCGGGCCACACCGATGGCCCAGGAGATCGGGCAACAGGGCAGGTATTCGGCCACACGTGCCGAGATCCGACCGGTGGTGGTCCGGCACGGTGCCGGCTCTTCGCCCCGTTCGCCGGCGGAGCAGCCGGTGAGGCCCTCCAGATCCACGGCTGTCGGGGGAGTTCGCTTTGAATTTCAAACCGAATGGCCCAGAGCACCGAACGATTCGAGGCACAAGCCGGTTGAATAGGGGACCCGTGTGTCTAGGTAATGGGAACCCGTCGGAGCCAATTGGACATCCAGGGGATGAGCTGTGCGAACTGCGCACAGACCATCACCGAGCGGGTCGAATCACTCGACGGCGTGGTCGCGGCGAGCATCAACTTCGCCACTGACGAGGGGTCCGTCGAGTACGATCCAGAGGAGGTCTCGCTCGCGGCGGTCTACGACGCCGTCGAAGACGCCGGGTACGCGCCGGTCGCCGAATCGGTGACCATCGGCATCACCGACATGACCTGTGCCAACTGCTCGGCGACGGTCGGGGAGGCCCTCGAGCGGACGCCGGGCGTCGTCGAGGCCGACGTCAACGTCGCGACCGACGAGGCGCAGGTCAGGTACAACCCGGCGGAGGCGAGCCTCGGAGCCCTCTACGACGCCATCGAGGACGCCGGCTACACACCCATCCGAGCGGACACTGGCGACGGAGCGAGCGGCGAGGGCGACGCACGGGACGCGGCACGACAGGCCGAGATCCGCCGCCAGCGTCGGTTGACGCTCTTCGGGGCGGTCCTGTCGGTGCCGCTGCTGTTCTTCCTCGTCGAGAAGCTCCTCCTCGGCGGGGCGCTCCTCCCGGAGACGGTCTTCGGCGTCGAGTTCGGCTGGGCCGAATTTTTGCTCGCGACCCCGGTGCAGGCGGTGCTCGGCTGGCCGTTTTATCGGAATTCCTGGAAGGCACTCGTCAAGAACCGCCGCGCCAACATGGACGTGCTCATCGCGCTGGGGTCGTCCACGGCGTACCTCTACTCGGTCGCGGTGCTTTCGGGGGTGATCGCCGGCGGCCTCTACTTCGACACGGCGGCGCTCATCCTCGTCTTCATCACCCTCGGCAACTACCTCGAGGCCCGCTCGAAGGGCCAGGCCGGGGAGGCGCTCCGGACGCTCCTCGAGATGGAGGCCGAGACGGCCACGCTCGTCGAGGACGACGGCACGGAGCGGGAGGTCCCGCTGGAGGACGTCCAGGTCGGTGACCGGATGAAGGTCCGCCCGGGCGAGCAGATCCCGACCGACGGCGTCGTCGTCTCCGGCCAGAGCGCCGTCGACGAGTCGATGGTCACCGGCGAGTCCGTCCCCGTGGAGAAGGGCGAGGGCGACGAGGTCGTCGGCTCCACCATCAACGAGAACGGCGTCCTCGTCGTGGAAGCCACGAAGGTCGGGTCGGACACCGCCCTCCAGCAGATCGTCCAGACGGTCAAGGAGGCCCAGTCGCGCCAGCCGGAGATCCAGAACCTCGCCGACCGCATCAGCGCCTACTTCGTGCCGGCGGTCATCGCGAACGCCCTCCTCTGGGGTGCCGTCTGGTTCCTCTTCCCCGAGACGCTTTCGGGGGTCGTCGGCTGGCTCCCGCTGTGGGGGCTCGTCGCCGGCGGCCCGGCGGTCGCCGGCGGTGGCGTCACCGTCTTCGAGTTCGCGGTCATCGTCTTCGCCAGCGCGGTGCTCATCGCGTGTCCCTGCGCGCTCGGACTCGCGACGCCCGCGGCGACCATGGTCGGCACGACCATCGGCGCCCAGCACGGCGTGCTGTTCAAGGGTGGGGACGTGCTCGAGCGGGCGAAGGACGTCGACACGGTCGTCTTCGACAAGACGGGGACGCTCACGACGGGCGAGATGGCCCTGACCGACGTCGTCGTCTTCGACGGCGATAGCGCGACGCCCGCAGACGGCGGCCGACCCGCAGCCGACGGCGGGGTCGTCACGGCCCGCGAGCGGCTCGACGAGGACGAAGTCCTCCGGCTCGCGGCCACCGCCGAGCACGGCAGCGAGCACCCGCTCGCGAGGGCCATCGTCGACGGGGCCGAGGAGCGCGGCATCGACGTCGCCGACCCCGACGACTTCGAGAGCGTCCCCGGTCACGGCGTTCGGGCGACCGTCGACGGGGCCGAAGTCCTCGTCGGGAACCGGAAGCTGCTCCGCGACCACGGCATCGACCCGGACCCCGCCGAGGAGACCATGGAACGGCTCGAGGCCGAGGGGAAGACCGCGATGCTCGTCGCCCACGAGGGCGCGCTGGTTGGCATCGTGGCGGATGCCGACACCGTGAAGGAGAGCGCCCGGGATGCCGTGAGCCAACTCCAGGCCCGTGGCGTGGACGTGATGATGATCACCGGCGACAACGAGCGAACCGCCCACGCGGTGGCCGAGCAGGTCGGCATCGACCCGGCGAACGTCCGCGCGGAGGTCCTCCCCGAGGACAAGTCAGCGGCCGTCGAGGCCATCCAGGCCGAGGGGCGGAAGGCGATGATGGTCGGCGACGGGGTCAACGACGCGCCCGCCCTCGCGGTCGCCTACGTCGGGACGGCTATCGGGTCGGGCACTGACGTGGCCATCGAGGCCGCGGACGTGACGCTGATGCGGGACGACCCGGTCGACGTCGTGCGCGCCATCCGCATCTCCGATGCGACCCTCCAGAAGATCAAGCAGAACCTCGTCTGGGCGCTCGGCTACAACACGGCCATGATCCCGCTGGCGAGCCTCGGGCTGCTCCAGCCGGTCCTCGCCGCCGCTGCCATGGCGTTCTCCAGCGTGTCGGTGCTCGCGAACAGCCTGCTGTTCCGGCGCTACGAGCCCGACCACGACTACGCGCTGTTCGGGAGGTCGCGATGAACGGCTCGACGACGCGCCAGTACGGTGCCGCCATTGCCCTCGTCTCCGGCGTCTACTCGCTCGTCTCGGCGACCGGTGGTGGGGGCATGATGGCGACGACCGGCGGGGGGCTGATGCTCCTCCTCGGGGTCGTCGTCGTGGTCCACGGCGTCGTGCTGTTGACACCCTACGCGAGCCGGCTCGGGGCCGCGAGCGGCCCGCTGATGATCGGCTATGCGCTCCTGATGTTCCTGAACCAGGCCCTCGTCGGCACGACCGGGAGCATGAACTGGGGCATGGGCGGTGGAATGGGAGGCGGCATGGGCTCGGGGATGAACGGTGGGATGGCCGGGGGGATGACCTCGACCATGACCGGCGGGATGGGCTGGGACCTCGGGATGGTCGCGCTGGCGGTGCTGATGCTCCTCAGCGGGGTCATCATGACGGCTGCCGACGAGGACGAGACGGGAATGTGACGGTCGGCCACGGAGCCGCCTCCGGGCGGCCTCGTGCCACACCGCAGACCCGCCTACCGGCGCTGCTGCCCGTCGTCCTGGGCCCGTGCCTGCTCTTCGATCTTCGAGAGCTCCCGCTCGACCTCGTCGTCCCGGCCGCCGTGGGCCACGCGCACGGAGAGGTCGAGCGGCGAGGGCACGTAGCGAGCGTCCTCCGCATCCTCCTCGGGGGCCGACCGGCGGAGGAGCGAGAGGAACACCGACCAGAGGCCGCGGACCATCGAGACGACCGAGTGGCAGCGAACGGTTAAGCGTTCCTCCCAGCCGCTTGGGGACGATGGCATCGTGTGTACGACCGTCGCGGGACCGATACCGGCCAGCGGTGTGCTCGCGTCGGCGGTGACGTCGGCTTCTTCCCTGGAACGCTCGGCGCCTGGCTGGGGGCGAACGACCCGCTGCCGGGCGTCCCAGCCGCTGGCAACCGCCGTGGAACTCTTCCTGTTGGGTGTCGAATCCACGCGGCGATGGCCGAGTCCGTCCGCGTCTGGCTAGTCGAGCGCACCTACTCAGACGACGAACAGAACCTGATCATCCTGACGTACGCGACGCCGGACGGCCGCCGAGACTTCCGGAAGGAGCGGGCGCTGACGAGCTTCACCGGCGATCGGCGAGAGACGCCGATCAGCCTCGAGGTCGAGCCCTCGAACCTCGGGACGGTGACGGACCCGGAGACCCGCGAGCGGTACGCCGCAGAGGCCGCGCGGGTCGCCGAGCGCCACGGGCCGGACGGCACGATCTGACGGAGAGGTTAACAACTTATTCCCGCTGGATTATTAACAAAGGCCAATTTCACCGGGGGTGATAGCAGCCGATTTAATAACTCCCGGCCGGCTAGGCTGCCGTAATGGATCACGCCGGCCACGACCACGGCCCCGACCGCGAGGCCGTCCTCCGGCTCTCGGTCCCGGAGATGGACTGCGCGTCGTGTGCGAACACGGTTGGCGCCGCCCTCGACGGTGTCGCCGGTGTGTCCGAGTACGACACACAAGCCGCCGCCGGCACGGTCCGGGTGGCGTACGACCCAGCCGAGACGGAGGAGGACGACATCGTCGCAGCCATCGAGTCGGCCGGCTACGAGGTCGTCGAGGTGGACGGCGAGTCGGTCGAGGCATCGAGCGGCACCGATGGCATCTGGACCGGGCCGCGGGGGGTCAAGACCGGGATCAGCGGCGTGTTCGTCGCGGCGGGCCTCCTCGTCGAGTTCCTCCTGACCGGGCAGAACACCGTCGTCGCCACGGTCCTGACCCGAGAGCTCCTGGTCGCCGACGGCCTCTTCCTAGTCGCGGTGGCCGTCGGCGGGCAGACCATCGTCCGGAACGGCGTGCGGTCGGCGCGGCGGCTGTCCATGGACATCGACTTCCTGATGTCGGTGGCCATCCTCGGCGCCCTGGTCGCCAGCCTCGCCTTCGGCGAGCGGCTCTACTTCGAGGCGGCCACGCTGGCGTTCCTCTTCAGCGTCGCCGAGCTCCTAGAGCGCCACTCGATGGACCGGGCCCGGTCCTCGCTCCGGGCGCTGATGGACCTCTCGCCGGAGGAAGCGACCGTCAAGCGAAACGGCGAGGAGGAGACCGTGCCGGTCGAGGAGATCGAGGTCGGGGACGTCGTGGTGGTGCGACCGGGCGAGAAGCTCCCCATGGACGGCGAGGTCGTCGAGGGGGCGAGCGCCGTCGACCAGTCGCCCATCACCGGCGAGAGCGTCCCCGTGGACAAGACGGTCGGGGACGAGGTGTACGCCGGGACGATCAACGAGGGGGGCTACCTCGAGGTCGAGGTCACGGCCCTGGCCGAGGACAACACCATCGCCCAGGTGGTCGAGCTGGTGCAGGACGCCGGCGCGAACCGCACCGATCGCGAGCAGTTCGTCGAGCGGTTCGCCGGCTACTACACGCCCGTGATCGTCACCTTCGCCATCCTCGTCACGCTCGGGAGCCCGTTCGCGCTCGGGGTGAGCTGGCCGACCGCCGTCGTCTACGGCCTGACGCTGCTCGTGCTCGCCTGCCCGTGTGCCTTCGTCATCGCGACGCCGGTCTCGGTCGTCTCGGGCATCACGAGTGCCGCCCGCAACGGCGTGCTGATCAAGGGTGGGAACCACCTCGAGGCGATGGGCGCGGTGGACACCGTCGCCTTCGACAAGACGGGCACGCTGACGACCGGCTCGCTGTCGGTCACGGACGTGATCCCGCTCTCGGGCAACTCCGAAGAGGACGTCCTCCGGTGTGCCCGTGGCCTCGAGGCGCGGAGCGAGCACCCGGTCGGCGCGGCCATCGTCGCCGAAGCCGGCGAGGCCGGGGTGGCCGAGCGAGACGTCGAGGGCTTCGAGAGCCTCACCGGGAAAGGCGTCCGGGCGGACCTCGATGGCACGCCCCACTTCGCCGGCAAGCCTGGGCTCTTCGAGGAGCTCGGGTTCGACCTCTCCCACGTCCACGCGACGACCGACGGTGGCGTCGTCACGGAGACCGCGCGGCAGCTCTGCGACCGGCACAACTGCCTCGACCTCTTGGAGGACACCGTCCCCATGCTGCAGGCCGAAGGGAAGACGGTGGTGCTCGTCGGGACCGACGAGGAGCTCGAGGGGATCGTCGCCGTCGCCGACCAGGTCCGGCCGGAGGCGGCCCGGGCGGTGGCTCGCCTCAAGGAGCTCGGCGTCGAGCGGACCGTGATGCTCACGGGCGACAACGAGCGGACCGCCCGGGCGATCGGCGAGCAGGTCGGCGTCGACGAGGTCCGCGCGGCGCTGCTCCCCGAGGAGAAGGTCGCCGCCATCGAGGACCTCGAGGCAACCGGGGACGGGGTGGCGATGGTCGGCGATGGGATCAACGACGCGCCCGCCCTCGCCGCGGCGACCGTCGGGGTGGCGATGGGCGCGGCCGGGACCGACACCGCCCTGGAGACGGCCGACATCGCGCTCCTGGCCGACGACCTCTCGAAGCTGCCGTATCTCTACGAGCTGGCCGGGGACGCCACCGGCGTCATCCGGCAGAACGTCTGGGCCAGCCTCGGCGTGAAGGCCGTGCTCGCGATCGGCGTGCCGTTCGGCTACGTCCCGATCTGGCTGGCCGTGCTCGCGGGTGACGCCGGCATGACCGTCGGCGTGACCGGGAACGCGATGCGGCTCTCGCGGGTGCGGCCGTCGCTCGACGGCGCCGGGGACTGACGCGGACTCAGTCGTCGACCAGCTCGAAGAGCTTCCGCCAGTTCTCCGCGTCCTCGGCCTCGGGCAGGCCCTCGCGCAGCTGTCTGAGGTCGGCCGGGGTGACGACCTCGCTCACCAGCGCCATGATCACCTGGGCGTGGTAGGCCGCGTCCGGGCGGTCGATGCCCTCGATCTCGGCGACACGGGTGACGAACTCCCGCCAGTCGAACCGCTCGGCCTGCTCGGGCACGGGCCCGGTCAGGTACCAGCCGATCTCCATCGGGAGCGTGCTGGCTAGGTGCTCGGCGTCGCCGGTCTGGACGCGCTGGCCGAGGGTCATCAGGGTCGCGCGGATGGCGCGGACGGTCTCGCCGGTGTCGGCGAGCTCGAGTCGGTGCTGGACCTCGCCGGTGAACTCGTCGTAGTTCATGGTCGCTCCTACGGGCTGGCTGGCCTTAGGGGGCGCCGGCCGTTGTCACCGCCTGGGAACCCATTCGGGGTCACCCCCGGAGCCACCACCAGCCGGCACCGAGGACGAGCAGGGCGATGACGCCGGCGACGACGACGAGGCCGAGGTCGGTGGTGCCCGCGGCCGTCTCGGCGACCTCGACCGGCAGCAGGTAGGGCCCGTCCACGGCGTTCGAGCGGGCCGGGGTGTCCGAGGTGACGTTCACGGCGACGGGGACGGTTCCCGCCACGGCGTCCTCGTCGACGGAGAGTTCGAACGTCAGTCGGGTGGCCTCGCCGGGCTCGAGCGCCTGGACGAACACTGTGGGCGTCGTGGTCGTGAACGGTGGCGACACCTGCAGGGCGACCACGACCTCGCGCCGGGTGACGTCCCCGACGTTGGTCACGTCGACGGTCAGGCGATACCCCTCCTGGTCGGGGGCGACGGTCCCGTTGACGACGGCGAACTCGAACGGCTCCCGCTCGGGCGCGACGTCGGCCGACAGGCTCACGGGCTCGACGGCCACCGACGCGCCGCGCGCCGAGGTGTACCGGGGGACGACCGAGAGCTGGCGGGAACCCGGGGCGACGCCCTCGGCGACGTCGACGGGAAACGAGAAGCCCGCGCGCTCGCCGGGCGCCAAGTCGCCGACGGACCGCTCGGTCGTCGTGGGCCGGATCCCGGGCGCCGGCGGCTCGAACACGACGACGGCGTCCCGGACCGCCGTCGCGCCGGTGTTGACGATGGTGCCGGAGACCGTGCCGCGCTCGCCCACGCGCAGGGACGTCGAGACGTCCTCGACGGCGAAGGTCGGCGTCGCCGCCGCCGAGACGCCGATCGGGAGCGAGCGGGACGTCTGGTCGACGCCGTCTGCGTCGCGGTAGTCGACGACGGCCCGAAGCGTGTAGGTCCGCGGGGCGTCGGCCCGGGCCGTCCGGGTCCGGTAGACGAACGTCCGCTGGTCGCCGGGCGCCCAATTGCCCACGTAGGACGTGGCCTGGGCCGTGCCGTCCCCGAACGTCACGTCCGCGTCGGCCGCGGCGAGCGAGAGCGACGCGCGCCGGGCGGTGGCCGTCCCGACGTTCTCGAGGGTCACCGAGACGGTCCCGGTCTCGCCGGCCCGGAGGTCCTCGGAGACGCTCGCGACCGAAAAGCGCGGCGCGGCGGTCACCTCGATCGTCGCCTCGCGGCGGACCCGGCGATCCGACTCGATGGTGGCGCCGACGGAGCTGACATAGCTGGTGTAGACGTACTCGACGACCACGTCCAGCTCGTAGGTCCCGGGCTCGGCGTCATCGGCGACGTGGAGCCGGACCGGCAGGCCGATCGACGCCCCGCCCGCGAGGCTGCCGAGGAGGTGGTCGCCCGACTCGATGGTCACCGGGGCGTCGTCGGCGTCGACCTCGACGCTGACCCCCCGGGCGGTCTGCACCAGCCGGGTGTTGTCGGGGTTCGTGAGGTCCGCCCAGTCGAGCTCGGCCTCGTTGGCGAGGGTCAGTTCGACCGTCGTGGTCTCGCCGGGGTGGACCTCGGGGTCGGCGATCGCGACCTCGATGACCGGGTTCCCACGGGCGGTGGCGTCGGCGACGCCGACCGCGACGACGGCGAGGACGAGGGCGACCAGCAGCGCCCGCCGCCAGGGCAGCCGATTCACGGCCGTCCCGGCAGGCGGTCAATCGGCGCTGGCTCGACGCTGTGCATGGCGAGTACGACACCGCAGGCGCGCATCAAAGTGTCGCCGATTCCGGCGCCGTGGGGGCTCCTCAGCTGACGTCCCGTCGCTGGAAGTAGGCGACGCTGAACAGCACCAGGCCGGCCGTCACCGCGAGGAGGATGAGCGCGCCGGCGACGTCGTAGGTGCCGTCGACGAGGATCTCGCCCGGGTCGTAGTAGCGGGTGGGGCTGATGGCGCCGAGCCACTCGTAGTCGGCGCTCTCGGCGATGGTCTCCACGAGGAAGAGCATGAACACCGCGACGATGGCGCCACGCTGGGCCACGTTCGACCGGTCGGTGACGACGGAGAGGAGGAGGCCCAGGCCGGCGCAGGCGAGCAAGTACGGGATCGAGAGGAGGTGGACCGCGAAGAGGTCGCCAACTGGCAGGGACTCGCCGACGAGCTGGACGCCGACCACGATGGCGAAGGGGAGCAGCAGGTTCGGCACGAGCACGGGGACGAGCAGGGAGGCGAACTTCTCGAGGACGACGCGGGCCCGGGAGACCGGCGTGGCCAGCAGCAGGTCGAGGCGGCCGTCCTCTAAGTCCCCGGCGATGAGCCCGCCGGCGGAGTAGGCCGCGTAGATGCCGAAGAGGAGCACCCAGATGAACTGGTAGAGCTCGATGGCGAGGAAGCCCTCCATCGTGTTGAGGCTGCCCGCGCCGAACGCCGACTGGAAGCCCTCCGGCAGGGTCTCCATGTAGGCCTCGAAGTCGACGCCCGACTGCTCGATGGAGGGGAAGAGCCCGATGTACAGCGCCGAGATGAGCACGAAGCCGACCGTGAGCAGCATCGACCCGCGGACCTTCCGCCGGCCCTCGTACCGGACGATCTCGAACACGCTCAGTCGGCCTCCTCCTCGGGCGGTGGCTCGTCAGCGCCATCCCCGGAATCGGCCGTCCCCTCGTCGGGCGCCGGCTCGGCGTCGCCGTAGAAGCGCAGGAAGACATCCTCGAGTGGGGGGTCGTCGATCGTCAGGTCGGCGACGTCGTAGTTCGCGACGAGGTCGACGAGTGCGTCGTAGTCGCCGGTGAAGGTGAACTGGACGCCGTCGTCGAAGGCGGTGAGATCGGTCACGCCGGGGAGGTCGAAGTCGGCCGGGTCGAGGGCGTCGGCCACGTGGAGGGCGACCCGCTTGCCACCGCGGCCGACGAGCTCCCGGACGTCCTCTAAGGTGACCAACGATCCTTCGCGGATGATCCCGACCCGGTCACAGACCCGCTGGATCTCCGAGAGGACGTGCGAGGAGAAGAACACCGTCACGCCGCGGTCGCGCTGCTCGCGGACGAAAGCGTTGAACTCCGCCTGCTTCAGCGGGTCGAGCCCCGAGGTCGGTTCGTCCATGATCACCAGCTCGGGGTCGTGCATGAACGCCTGGACGATGCCGAGCATCTGCTTGTTCCCGGTCGAGTACTCCCGGATGGGCCGGTCGAGCGGCGGGGTGAACAGGTCGAGGAGTTCCTCGCGGCGCTGATCGCCCTTGAGCCGGGCCTGGTAATCGAGGAACTCGCGGCCGGTGGCGCTCTCGTCGAAGGACGGGTGCCCCGGGAGATACCCGATGTCCCGCTTGGCTTCGATGAGCTCGGCCTCGTCGGTGACGTCGCGGCCGAGGACCGTCGCCCCGCCGGCGGTCGGCGATTGGAAGCCCATGAGCATCCGGATGGTGGTCGTCTTGCCGGCGCCGTTCGGGCCCAAGTAGCCGAAGATCTCCCCCGATTCGACCGCAAAGGTCAGCGCGTCGTTGGCCACGACCTCGCCGTACTCCTTGGTCAGCCCATCGACGGCGATCGCGGCCATGGGCCTACGGACTGCCCGCGGGGGCTTTCATCTTTCTCCGGGCCCCGGGCGGAGGGAACGCTTCACTCGAGCCCGCCCGTCCGGGTCTCCCGCCCGCCGTGTTCGACGTCCAAGGGGTCCTCGATCTCGCCCATGACCGCCTCGAGGGCGTCCGTGGCGGTGAGGAGGCCCACCACCTCGCCGTCCTCGAGGACGAGGGCGAGCTCCTGTCGCTCGGTCTGGAAGCGGTCGACGGCCTCGCTGATCGTGGTGTCCGCGGCGATCGTCATCGGGGGCGCCGCGATGTCCTCGAAGGTGCACTCGCCCGCCCGGAGGTCGTCGACGCGCCCGACGACCGCCGGGACGTAGACGATGCCGCGGAAGTCCGTCGGGTCGTCACCGACGAGGGGGAAGCGGGTGTGTGGACTCTCGCCGATGCGGCGGAGGTTCTCCTCGACGTCGGCCGCCACTTCGAGGAAGGTGACAGCCTCGACCGGGGTGGCAACCCGGCGCACCGGCTCCTCGCCGACGGCGAAGGCATTGATGACCTCCTCCTTGCGCTCCTCGGCAATGTCGCCGCGCTCCAAGAGGGAGTCCAGCCGGGTTCGCAGGTCGGCGCGGGACTCGATGACCTCCTTCTCCGTCTCGAGCCAGGCGCCCGTCATCTCGACGCCGAAGAGCTTGAGGGTGAGCTTCGCCACCCCGTCGCCGAGGCGGATGATCGGCGAGATGAGCCGGTTGAACCAGTAGAGCGGCGTGGCACCGTAGCGGGTCACGAGCTTGGTGCGCTCGACGCCGAGGTAGGTCGGGGTCTGCTCGCCGTGGGTGAGGTGGACGAGGTTGATGATCAGGAACGCGAGGATGCCGCCCGCCCCGACGGCGGCCAGCGTCGTGTTCGCGAAGACCGGCTCGAAGAGCGCGGCCAGCGCGGGCTCGGCGACGATACCGACGGCGATCGAGGAGGCCGTGATGCCGACCTGGCAGCTCGTCAGGTAGATCTCCAGGTCGTCGGTCATTTTCCAGGCCCGTCGGAGACCGGGCTCGTCGAACTCGTGCTCGGGGTACTGGCGGACCCGGGTGAGGGCGAACTCGATGGCCACGAAGAAGCCGTTGGCGAGGACGAGGGCGAGGCCCGCGACGAGCCGGAGGGAAACCTCGAGGCCGTTCATGGCCTTCGGTGTGGGCCGGGGAAGGAAGGGTCTGGCGGGACGGGGCAGAGGCAAAGCTAGCTGGTTGGGTGAACGCTGTTATGCTGTGAATAAACACAGCCGAACTCGACGAGGGGGCGCGCCCGGAAGGGATGTACGAGGTCGTCCTCCGCGACGAGGATGATATCTACCGGTTGCTCCACCCAAACAGCCTCCGGCTGCTCAGGGTCATCGCACGAGAGGGACCATCGAGCATCCGGGTAACCGCGAGACTCGTCGATCGGGACGTCCGCCAAGTTCACGACGAACTGACCGCGTTGGCCCGGTTGAACCTGGTCTACTTCGAGACAGAAGGCCGCGCGAAGCGGCCGATGGTATGGTACGACGACATCGACGTCGAACTCCCGATCACCCGTGAGGAGTCGGCCACGGCTCCCGTCTGACTATTCAAAGAACCGCCTCGACCGCCGTGAACACCGCGAAGCTCGCCACCAGCGCGGCCACGAAGGAGCCGATCCAGGCGGCGACGGTGTTCAGCATCTTCGCCCGGCTGACGCCGCTCGAGCCGGCGGCGTAGCCGCTCCCGACGATCGCGCTGACGACGATCTCGTTGAACGAGACGGGGATGCCGAAGTGGACCGCGGCCTGGGCGATGGCGAACGCGGGGACGAGCGCGGCGATGGACCGGCGGGGCCCCAGCGAGGAGTAGTCCTGGCTGAGGGCCTTGATCATGCGCGGCGCGCCGGTCCAGGAGCCGATCAGGAGGCCGATGCCACCGCCGACGAGGACCGCGAGCAGGGGGACCGACCCGGCGAGATTGTCGAGGACGGGGAGCAGGGGACCGATGGCGAGCCCGACCTGGCTACCCCCGGCGGAGAAGGCGACCAGGGCGCCCATGGCCAGGAGGAAGCGCCGCTGGGCCCGGTCCGCCGCGTCGGCCGCGTCGAGGTAGAGGGCGACGCCGACGAGCGCGGCGGCCGCGGCCGAGACGAGGAGCGGCCCCTGGGGGCCGAGGGCGGGCCCGATCGTGCCGGCGATGGACACCGGGACGGCCGGCGGACCGAGGACCGTGAAGCCGATGTTCGCCACGAGCAGGCCGACGACGGCCCCGAGTGCCGGGACGACGTGTTCTTCCCGGACGTTGGGGTGTCGGAGCAGTCTGGCGATGCCGTAGGCGGCGCCGCCGCCGAGGAACGGCGTGAGGGCCCAGAGGGCGGCGATCTCCCGGTACTTCGCCCATGCTGGGTCGCCGCCGAGGGCGAGGCCGACCCCGATGACGGCCCCAGTGACGGTGAACGCCGTGGCGATGGGGTAGCCGGCGAAGACGCCCATCGCCACCAGGCCGGCCGCGATGACGAGGGCCACGATGGCGGCTACGGGCGTGATCGTGACGCCGAGGATGAGCTGGCGGCCGACGGCCTCGGTGACGTTGGCGCCCTGGAGGACGGCGCCGGCGAGGCCGAGGAAGCCGACGAGGAAGCCCGCGCGGATGATGGAGATGGCGTTGGCGCCGACCGCCGGGGCGAACGGGGTGGACCCTGATGAGCCCGCGCCGATCGACCACGCCATGAAGAGGCTCGCCGCGGCGGCCACGACGAGGAGGACGATCGTTCCGGTGGCTACCATTGGTCGGCGCGCTCGTGCCGGGAACGGAGACAGAGTGATGTAAAACGTCCGGTCGGGGAAGGAGCGAAGGACCCGGGGGTCCAATCCTGGAGGACGCCCGTCAGCGGCGTGATTCACCGTGGCCATCCAGCGCGATCAACTCGAACTCGTCTGCGGACTCCTCGCGCTCGTCGTCGCTGGTGTCCACCTCTGGTGGGGCCTGCCACGGTTCGCGCTCTATGCGACGGTGGGGACGATGGCGGACCCGCGGCCGTTGGCGTTCGTTCTCTCCGGGCATGTGATCGCCATCGGAATCACGCTCGCTGCGGTCGACGTCGTCGAGCGGCGACACCTCTACCTTCCGGGGATCGGCCTGATGCTCGTGCACCTCGGCGGGTACGTGGCCTGGCATACGGTCCTGGCCCACGGTCTCGGTGTCGGCACCCCCCACGAGCACCTGACCCTCCTCACGGCGCTGCCGATCGTCCTCGAGGACCTCCTGCGGTCGCCGCTCGCCCTCGCCGCGAAGGCCGCCGAAGCGACGGTCGTCGTCCTGTTGGGGTGGCTCGTGCTGGCCGACCAGCCGGCGCGGCACCCGTCCGACTGAGGCAGAGATCGCCGACCCCGGTGGGCGCAGGCCCAGTGTTCGCCGCATGGTTCCGGTGAGTTGGTGACAACCACAAACTTTCATTACGCCCGTGTTAGTTGTTCACTCACATGGGATCGTCCGATCCAGCCGAGGCACCGGTGCTCCAGCGGCTGTACGACCGAATCTGGCTGCTCGCACTGGCGGCGCTCCTGTTCTGGGCCCTCTCGTACCTCGTCTGGGGATTCGTCGACGTCTTCTCCGTCCCCATGGGGTGATCAGGCATGGGATCGCCACTCGAGCGGCCCGAGGACGATTGGTGGGACCGGGCGATCAACCGGCGGGAGTCGATCTGGCTCGGCGTGAGCGGACTCTGGTCGATCATCATCTTCGGGTGGATGAGCGCGTTCACCCGGATCGGGGACCAGAACCCGATCGGGGAGACCTTCCGCGTCTCGGCGACCGAGTACCAGGAGAAGGTCCAGGCCTACAAGGACGCCGCCGCCCAGGAGGGCGACGCGCTGGTGCCCGATGGAACGGACGTCTTCATCGCTGCCTACCGGTTCAACTGGGATGGAACCCCGGTGGTGCTCGAGACCGGCACGGAGTACGATTTCCACCTCTCCTCCTACGACGTCCAGCACGGCTTCTCGATCCGCCCGGGCGACGCGCTCTCGAAGCAGATGAACTTCCAGGTGCTCCCTGGCTACGAGTGGGTCCTGCCGATGGAGTTCGACGAGCCGGGTACCTACCACGTCATCTGTAACGAGTACTGCGGGAACGGCCATCGGACCATGCACGGGACCATCGAGGTGGTGGATTCATGAGCGCCTCGAGCCTCGACGTCCTGAATCTCTTCGACAACGACTACGACGAGGAGGGCTTCCGGACCTGCTCGGTGACGGGACTCGACATCCACCGGTCGGCCGAGAACTACGTCAAGCTCTTCGGGCTGACCGCGGTCGTCGCGCTCCTCGTCGGCGGTATCTTCGCGTTCACCGTCGCGATGACCCGGTGGGAGTACGTGGGGCTACTAACCCCGGCAGACTTCTACGTCCACCTCTCGCTTCACGCCTGGAACCTGCTCATCTTCTGGATGGTGTTCATGGAGATCGCCATCCTCTACGTCGGCGGGCCGATCGTGCTCGGCCGGCGAATGCCGATCACGAAGGCCGCCGCGGCCGGCTACGTCATGATGCTCGTCGGGGCCATCACGATCAACGTCTCCGTCTTCCTCACCTCGCCCCCCGACACGGCCCCACTCCTGACGGCCTACGCGCCGCTGCAGTCGCCGCCGGCCTTCTACGCGGGCGTCATCGTGTTCATCGTGGGGGCCGTCGTGGCGGCACTGCCGTTCTTCCTGACGCTCTGGCGGGAGCGCCGAGAGTTCCCGAACCGCTCGCTGCCGCTGGTGGCCTTCGGCGCGTTCGTCACCTCGATCATCGCCGTCGAGGCCCTCGTCGGGGGCCTCGTCACCTTCGTCGTCACGTTCCTCTGGCGGATCGACGTCATCCAGTGGATGGACGCGGCGTGGTACCGCCAGATGTACTGGACGATCGGCCACGGGAGCCAGCAGATCAACCTCGCGGCGATGGTGACGGTCTGGTACTTCCTCACCCACGTCGTCGGCGGTGCCGAGGTCGTCAGCGAGAAGGTCTCCCGGACCGCCTTCATCCTGTATCTCTTCTTCATCAACCTCGGGGCGGCCCACCACCTGATGTCTGACCCGGCGGTCTCGGTCGGCTGGCGGATCTGGAACACGTCATACGCGTTCTACGGTGCCGCCTTCGCGAGCATGATCCACGCCTTCGCCATCCCCGCAGGGCTCGAGGCCGGCCGTCGGAAGCTGGGTCGTGGCGGCGGGACCTTCGGCTGGCTTACCAACGCACCGTGGTCGAACCCGGTGTTCTCCTCGACGATCTTCAGCATCATCCTCTTCGGGTTCTTAGGCGGCATCACCGGCGTCGTCATGGGCCAGATGCAGGTCAACATGACCTGGCACAACACCTACGCGACCGTGGGCCACTTCCACGGCACGGTGGCAGTCGGCACCACGCTGGCGTTCATGGGCCTGGTGTTCTTCGTGGTCCGGACGATGTTCAAGCGGAAGCTCACCTTCAGCCGACTGGCGACCATCCAGCCGTTCTTCTACGCCGGCGCGATGGGCATCGTCGTCCTGATGATGATGTACGCCGGCATCCTCTACGGCGTTCCCCGGCGCACCGCTGAGGTCGTCCGGAACATCCCCGGCACGGACTTCAGCCTGATCGCCGCCTCGCCGTTGTTCATGATCCTCGGGGTCTTCGCCCTCCTGGCGATCACCGCCGGGACCATCTTCCTGCTGGTCTCGGTGGTGTCCCTGCTCGTGGGTGACCGCGTCACGTCGGCGGCGGACAACGCAGACCTGGTCCCCGATGGGGGCGGCGACGAGACCGGCAAGCCGGTCCACGCCTACGAGATGCGGGGCACCTTCCTCATCTGCGTGGTGTTCATGGTGGTGTTCGTGGTGTCCTACGTGCTCAACTGGTATCTGCTCACGGAGCTCTGGTCCGTCGGACTGTAAGCGGCGGTTTCGGTCGGTCCAGCCAGCCCGGATCGGTCGACCCGAACACCTTCGACGAAAGGCCTACGGCGGAGCCTCACGGATACGGGAGGAACCGAACGCCATGTCGGACGCACCTCGCACCCCGGCACACCCGGGATCGCCGCTCACGTGGGTTCGCAACGCCGTCCGGGGCGCGTGGAACGACCTCCGCTCGGTCTACTACGCGAACTCCGCAGTCTGGCGCCTGCTCAAGAGCGCGACGCTGCTCTTTCTCGGCTTCTTCTGCTGGAGCGGCGCGAATCTGCTGCTCTCCTACCAGCCGGACTGGGGGATCCTCTACGTCGTCATGGCCTACGGCTTCGCGCTGCTCCTCTGGGGTCCCCTGACCCACCTGGTGATCGTACCGCTCGTGATCCGTGTCCGCCGCTCCGGTCGGGGCGGGCCCTGGCGCATCGTCGCACGCCACGGCTCGAAGATCAACCTCTCCGTCTTCCTCGTCATCGTCCTCGTCCTTGCGGCCTTCCCGCCAGGCGTGATGACCTTCGAGTTCCAGGTCCCGACGGGAGGCGGGGGCGGCGGTGACGTCAACCCGGACCTGCTCTGTACGCGCTCCGGCGAGGTCATCCACTGCCACCTCACGGAGTCCCAGGGGATCGACCAGGTGGTCGTCACGTCCGGTGGCGAGACGCTCCAGACGATCGACGACCCACCGTATGACTTCAACGCGAACGTGAACGACCTCCAGACCGTGAACGGGGACAAGCAGTTCGCCGTAGAGCTGCGCGACGAGGACGGGAACACGATCAGACGATACATCCGACGGGCGGACTTGATCCCGGGGTGAGTGGCCGGGCCTACAGCAGCCGACGTCGCGAGTTCGTCACGACCAGCAGGCTGCTGGCCGCCATTGCGAGTGCGGCCGCGAGGGGGTTCAACAGCCCCGCGGCGGCCAGCGGGATGGCGACGCCGTTGTATCCCAGTGCCCAGCCGACGTTCTCCCGAATGCGACGTCTGGTAGCTGAGGCCAGCTCGAAGACGGCCGGCACGTCCGAGAGCGAGCCCGAGACCACGACCGCGTCGGCCGCATCGGCGGCATGGGCGGTGCCGCCGACGGCGATCCCCACGTCCGCGGCCGAGAGTGCCGGCGCGTCGTTCGTCCCGTCGCCGACCATCGCCGTCGGGCCCTCGGCCCGGAGCCGCCGGATCGTCGCGACCTTCCCCTCTGGCGGGACGCCGGCGAAGACGCGCTCGACGGCCGGGTGGTCCCGGAAGGTCGCCGCGGCGGATTCGTCGTCACCCGTGAGGAGGAGGATTCGCTTTTCGGCGAGGGCATCCAGCACCGTCGTCCAGTGGTCGCGCTCGCGATCGCCAACGACCGCAATGGCCACGGCCCGATCGTCGCGGCCAACGGCCACCGGCCGGTCGCCGTCGGCCCGGGCCGCTTGGACGGCGTCCTCGAGGTCGGCAGAGAGCGGACCGGCGAGGTGCTCGACGAGGCCCGGCGTGCCGACGACGATTCGCTCGCCGGCCACCGTACCGCTGACGCCTTCCCCCGGGTGGCGTTCGAAGTCGCTGACGGTCGCATCGACCGCCTGCTCCGGATCCGGCCCGCCGTGCCGAGGTGCGTCGTCCGCCGACGCGCGGGCGTGCTCGACGATGGCGGCCGCGATCGGGTGGGACGCGAGTTCCTCGACGGCCGCGGCCCGGTCGATCGCCTCGGGGTCACCGGCGACCGACCGAACCGTCATCTCGCCGGTCGTGAGCGTGCCGGTCTTATCGAAGACGACGGTCTCGACCGACGGCGCCGCCTCGAACAGCGTGCTGTTGGTGACGACGATGCCGCGGCGGAGCGCGTCCCTGAGCCCGCCGGAGACGGCCAGCGGCGTCGCGAGCCCCATCGCGCAGGGACACGAGACCACGAGGACGGTGAGGCCGGCGAGCAGCGCAGCCGCGATGGGCTGGCCCGCGAGCAGCCGCCAGGTCACGACGCCGCCCCCGACGAGGATGACGAGCGGGACGAACACCGTCGCGAGCCGGTCGGCGAACCGCTGGATCCCGGGCCGGTCGCTCTGGACGGCCCAGACGAGCGAGGCGATCCGGTCCAGGGTGCTCTCGGCGTCCGGGCCCACCTCGATGACGAGCGCGCTGTCGGTGACGACGCTCCCGCTTACCACGGCGTCGCCCGAGCGCTTCGTAACGGGGAGCGCTTCACCGGTGAGGACGGCCTCGTCGACGTCCGCGACGCCCTCGACGACCGTGCCGTCGATGGGCACGCGGTCGCCGGGGCGGACGACGACGCGATCGCCCGGCTCGAGGGCGGCCACGTCGACCGTCTCGGTCGTGCCGTCGGGAGCCCGGCGGTGGGCCTCGCCGACCCGCATCGAGGTGAGCCTCGAGAGGAGCCCGGTGGCCTGTCGCTTCAGGCGGCGCTCGTAGTGCGTGCCGGCGGTGACGACGAGGACGATGGCGACGGCGACGTCGAAGTAGAGGTGGAAGCTGCCGGTCGCCAAGGCGACCGTGCTGTAGGTGAAGGCCGAGAGGATGGCGACCGACAGCAGGAGGTCCATGTTGGGTTGGCGGGTCCGGAGGCTGACGTAGCCGCCCCGGAGGATCGGCCAGCCGGTATAGAAGACGACCACCGAGGCGAAGAGGCCCACCAGCGCCATCGGGAGGTAGAGGCCAAGCGGGGTGGTCATGTCCGCCGTCAGGATGCCCGTCTCGATGCCGACGTAGCTCGGGTAGAGGTAGAAGAGGTACCACGGCATCACGAGCATGGCGAAGGCGCCGCCGACGACCAGCCGCTGGACGGTCTCGTCGTCGCGGGGCGGGCGGGCGTCCGCCGACCCGGTTCGGAACCGTGCCGTGTAGCCATAGCCCGAGAGCGCCTCGGGGAGGGTCTCAGCGTCCACCTGGTCGGGGTCGTACCGGACCCGGAGGGTGTCGGTCGCGTAGCTCGCTTCGACGGAGACGATGCCGTCGACGGCCTCGCCCCGGATGGCCAGGAAGGACTCGCAGGTCGTGCAGTGCATCCCGGAGACGGCGAGGAACGCCTCCGCCGTGCCCGGCGGGACCTCGGGCGGCTCGTCCACGTCCTCGGTCACGCGCTCGCGGACGGCGTCCTCGGTGACCCCGTCGATCTCGCCGACGCTCCTCGACACCTCGAGACAGCCCCGACAGCAAAAGCGCCCCTCGACGTCGGGGGCCGTGACCGGCTCAGCTGGAGTCGGGAGACCACAGAGGCTGCACTCGTCGGTCATCGCTGCCGCCTGCGTGACCCGGCGCGGGTCATGGGCCGGTCAACGGCTGGTAGTACGGGAGCTTCACGTGTGGCACGTCGAGGCCGACAAGGGTGAGGCCGTGGGAGAGCAGGATGTAGCCGAGCGCGACGAAGGCGACGCCGAGGACGCGGTGGAGGCCGGCGCGCTGGCGGGCGGACAGCGACCCGAGGACCGTCCCGTAGGCGAAGAGGCTCGGGAAGGTGCCGATCCCGAGGACGGCCAACGAGAGCCCGCCGCGGACCGGGTCGCCGATCGCGAAGGCATAGAGGTAGGCGGGGTAGATGATCGGGCACGGCAGCACCGCGTGGACCGTTCCGAGCGCGACGACGGCGGGTGACGCTGCGAGCCGGTCCACGTGGCCGGTGAGGACGCCGCTGACCCGCCGGAACGCGCCGGAGACGTAGGGGATGGAGACGTGGGGGGCGGCCGACGACCCCCGGACGACGTAGGCCAGCCCGCCGGCGACCACCAGGGCACCCACGACGAGGCCCGTGGCGGCTCGGACGCCCGTCCCGACCGCCGAGACGGCGTCCACCGTCGTGAAGAGCGTCCCACCGAGGAGCCCGAAGAGGGCCCCCACAGCGGCGTAGCCGAGCACTCGACCGCCGTTGAACAGGGCGTGCTGTCGCACCTCGTAGAGGGACAGGGCGTCGCGGCGGCGTCCCGACTTGGCCTCGGCCATCCGGTCGGCGTAGAGGCCGACGAGGGGCCCACACATGCCGAGGCAGTGGGCGCCCGCGAGCACGCCGACGACGAGAAAGACCGCCAGGTCGGCGTTCGTGGTCACCGCGGTCGGCGCGAGCTGGAGGGGGGTCACTGTCGACCACGCAGCGTCGCGCCGGCGGTAGCACCGCCGGGCACGTCCCGGGGGGCGGTACGCCGTGGCATCGACTGTCGTAATGGGGCGGGTCGCAAAAACCCTGCCGCGACGAACGGGGGGTGGTGTCGGTCAGCCCTCTTGGACCTCGACGGTCCCGACCATGTCCGAGCCCTCGTGGGGGATGCAGAAGTATTCGTGCGTACCCGCGGTCTCGAAGGTGTGAGACCACGACTCTTCGCTCGGCACGTCGCCCGCGCTGGTGTCACCGGGGACGTAGGCGTCCCGGGCGGCCTGCTCCGAGTCGAACCCGCCGCTCGCCCAGTACTCGGCGCCGTCGGGGATCCCGTCCTCGTAGGCCGTCACCGAGTGGCCGACGGCGCCCACGGTCGTCCACGTGACCGTGTCGCCGACGCTCACCGTGATGTCCTCGGGGTCGAAGACGAGTTCGTCGGTCATCTCGACCGTGGTGCCGCCACCGCCGCCGTTCCCATCGCCGCCGCCGTCACCGCCGTCGCCGCCACAGCCAGCGAGGCCGGTTACGGCCACAACGCTTCCAGCCGCTGCAATGTACCGTCGCCTGGTCAGATCCAAACCCATGGGTGAGAACGAGGGTTCGACGCACTTGAAAGGAAGACTCTACTCTCGGGGGGTGGGAAGTCCAGGGCGCCTGCGTGGCTCTCACCGATGAGAACACCGGGGGGTCGGGGGCGCCGCGTGGCACCACGTGTCAGCGCAGGTATAAGAGGTCCGCGCGCGTACCACGTCCATGGTCTTTGAGAACCTCACCCTGTTCGAACTGCACCTCGAGAACTCCCGCTTTGGCCCCTCGTTCGGCGCCGAGGAGGAGGACGAGGTCGACGTCGAGGCCGTCGAGGAGTCCTCGGGCGGCGGGGCCGGCCGATTCTTCGGCATGCTCCTGTTCGTCGGGCTCGTCGCGTTCGCGGTCCGGCGCTACCGGGCCCGCGGCGAGGACGACATGGAGCAATCCGACCTCGGGGAGATCTCGATCGAGGAAGCGGCCGAAGCGTAGTCGGCACGAACCCGTCGCTGTTTTCGAGTGAGCGTATGCGACCGACGCCGAGCGGCCGCGCCGACTACCCGGTGGCGGCGTTCTCGTCGAACTCGAGGGCGACGAGGGCCGACATCGCCTCGCCGATGGCGCCCCGGCGCAGGCCGAGATCGTCGTCGCTGACGCCCGCCAGCGCCGAGAGCGCGCGCGGCTTCTGGGGGACGTTGTCCGGGTGCTTCCGCGCGAAGTTGGCCAGGGCGATGTGGGCGTAATCGCGGACGGCCTCGTCTTCGTCGTCCAGGGCGTCGAAGAGCGCCGTGGCCGTCCGGGGGAAGGCGTTCGGAGCCGCGCCCAGGAGGCGTCCTGCCGCGATCACCGCGGCCGTGCGGACCGACGGGTCGGGGGCGGCCATGGCCTCGGCGAGCGGTCGGTCGGCCCGGCGGACCGACTCTGGCTCGCGAGGGCCGACCTCGGCCAGCACCGAGAGGGCGGCCTGCTGGAGGTCAGGGGTGGGCGCGCCGAGGTTGCTCAGCGCGGCGTCGAGCCCCTTCGTCGCGGCGTTCGGGTCCACCGCCGCGAGCTGGGCGAGCGCGCGCATGCCGAAGAAGGCGACCTCGTCGTCGGCCGAGCGGGCCGCGCTCGCGAGCTCGCTCGCCCAGACGTCGAAGGCCTCGGGCTGACGGCGGCCGATGGCGTCGAGCGCCTCGCCGGCCGCGACCCGGGCCGCGTCCTCGTGGTCGCGGGCGACGCCGAGGAGCTGCCCGACGGCGTCCGCCGCCGCGTCGGGGTCGTCCGCTACGCGCTCGGCGACCGACTTGACGAAGTCGCCGGGATCTCGGTCGGCCGGGGCGGTCGGCGTCGAGCTCCCCTCGTCGGTCGAGGGGGAGCCCTCCCGCTCGATCCCCGGCCCGTCGTCCTCTGAGTCGGAAAGGCGCATGCTGGTGGTTTCACCGACGGTTGCAACCGCTTCGCACGGGGCATCCTTATAGCTATGTCAGACGCGCGGCAGTCGGGTGGCAGCACAGTCTCCGAACTGATAGATAGGCGGCTCGGCGGCTACGCCTCGGCGTCCGATGGAAGGAGTCGCGCGGCCATCGCTGGGTCGACGCCCTGCCCCACCGCGACGGCCGGGGGCCCGAGCACGCCCGCTACGATCGCGTCGGCCAGGTCCTCCAGGGCCTCGCACTGGGCCGGGTCGAGGACATCGCGACCGCCGAGCCGCGCATAGGTTCGGTCGAGCTCCTGTCTCCGGATCGCCGCGGCAGCGGCCTCGACCTCCACGGGGAGCGCGGTCACGGGTGGACGCGGGTGACGTAGCCGCCACAGCCACACCGGTCGACGAACTCGACATCGGCCGACGCGTCCGTGGCCGCCGCCAGTGGCTCGAAGAGGTAGTCCTCGGGGTGGCCGTGGGCCTCGTGGGTTACGAGGTTGACGTGGGTGCCGGCGGCGGTGCGGCGGACGGCCTCGAGGGCGTGCTCGACGACGAGGGCCTCGTCGTCGGCGTAGCCCGCCGTCTCGAGGTTCGCTGACCACGACGTCTCGTGGTCGCGGTCGGTCGGTGGCTCCGGGGTCGTCGTGGCCATGGGCGAGCGTTCGCCGCCGGGGTCGGTAAGGCGTCCCCCGAACGCGTTCGGCCCGCAGATCAGGGGGTCCGGTCGTCGAGGTCGGCCGCGGCGTACCGCTTCAGCACCGTGCCTTGGGCCCGCTGGAGGATCTCGGAGAGCGTCGACTTGGCGAGGCCCTCCGCCTGCGCGAGCTCGGTGAGCGTGCAGGTCCGCGGCACGTCGTAGTAGCCGCGCTCGATCGCGGCGAGGAGGAGTTCGGCCTGGCGGTCGGTGAGGAGCGAGTCCGCCGCCTCCTCGCTCTGGATGGACTCGACGGTGTAGGTGATGCCGAACGCCTCGAGCTGCTCGCCGAGCTCGGCGATGCGGTCCCTGGGCGCGGTGAGCGTCCAGGTCGCCTCGCCGTCGACGATGTCGAAGGGCATCTCGATCGGGACCCCGGAGTCCTGGGCGGCGAAGAGGAGCAGCGGGAGCGTGGTCTCGAACTGGACGAGCGCCGCGTCCTCGCCCGCCCGAAGGACCTCGAGGTCGGTCACCGCGTCGGCCTCGCGCAGGGCCGCCACCATCGAGTCGTGTGCAGGGGTTCGGAACTCGGCCAGGCCGACGCCGGCCTCGCCGTCGGCGATCGCCGCGAGGATGCGGATGGTCGCCTCGGCGTGGGACCGAGAGACGTCGCCCACCCAGATCCCCTCGGGGATCGTTAGCGTCAGCGTCGCTCGGGCCATGGCTCGGACTCGGCCGCGCCGAAGGTAAAGGCGTCCGTCTCAGGCGAACATGGTCGGGGGAAGGCCCACCGCCTCTCGGGGAGGACCAGCGGCCATGGCCGAGGCAGCCGATCACACGCTCGACGCCCGGACGGTGGCCGGACCACCGTTCGAGCCGATCGTCGAGGCCATCGAGGCACTCGAGGACGGCGAGACCCTCCTCCTCGTCAACAGCTTCGAGCCGGTCCCGCTCTACGACGAGCTGGCCGAGCGCGGTCTCTCGCACGAGGCCGAGCAGGTCGCCGAGGGGGAGTGGCACGTCCGCATCAGCCGAACCGGTTCGGGGTAACCGACACCTGGTCGCGCGCCCACCGTCAACGGGATGGCAGACACCGACCTCGACCTGCGGGACGTCCCACCGGCCGACCGCCACCCACAGATCCACGAGGCCTTCGAGGCCCTCAAGTCGGGCGAGACGCTGACGATCGTCAACGACCACGAGCCGAAACCACTCTTCTATGAGTTCCAGGCCGAAGTCCCCGACTTCGACGCCGATGGCTACACCGTCGAGCGTCGCGGCATGAACGAGTTCGTGGCCGAGCTGCCGAAAGTGTGAGGCCGGCTACGGCCGCCAGATGACGGTGACGACCTCGTCGTCGCGCTCGACCGTGGCGTACTCGTAGCCCCGCTCGTCGAGCCGGGGGTAGAGGTGCTGGGGCGCCCGGTCGTTGCGCTGGACCAGCACGACGTCGTCGTCGAGATCGGCGAGTCGCTCCAAGGACCGCTGCAGCGGCTCCGGGGGCGGGAGGCGCCGCGCGTCGAGGATGTCACTCGGGCGGTCCGTCGGGGCGTTCGCGCGGTCGATGGTGGCGGCGAGGCCCATGGCAGTCCCTCGGTGCGGCGAGCGCCCAGCTCTTTCCCCGAACCGGTTCGGGACAGCACAGGAGGGGCCGGGGGGACGACAACCAAGCATGGCACGACTCCCCGGCTTCGGCGGGAGTGACCCCGAGTTCGACCCGCCGGACGCCTTCGTCCCGGCCCACCTCCCCGAGCCCGGTCCGTTCCTCGAAGCACAGTCGGTGCTGACCGGCGACGACCACGTTGCGGTGCACCGGACCGCCACAGAGTGCTTCGAGGAGCGGGGCGTCTACGACATGACCTTCGGGTACAACCTGGCGCGGCTGAATCGCGACCCGCGGCACCCCGACGCGGGGTACCGCTACGCCGTCGAGGCGGACCGCCCGTCGGTCCTGCGGGCCGAGTTCACGCCGACGACGCCCTTCTGTCCACAGAGCGACACGCTCGCCGTCGGCTCGTTCCGGGCGTGGAACGGTCTGGCCGACCGGCACGACTACGAGCTGGTGCGGATCCGGGTGGCCCCGATGCACCACCAGAGCGAGGCGATCAACGCCAAGCTCGGCCGGCTCGAGGAGCGCTTCCGGGAGACGGGGGCCCTCCAGGAGCTGGCCGATCCGGACCGAAGCGGGGGCGGGTTCGACCACATCCCCCACGGCGACCCCGCGGAGGGCGGGCTGCGGTAGCCGCTCAGTCCTCGACGAGCGTCACCAGCGCCGTCGCGTCGTCGATCGCGTCGACGGCGATCTCGCGGTCACCGTCGAACCGGAGGAGTTCGCCGGTGGCCAACTCGTGGGGCGCGCCGTCCAACTCGACCGCGACGGTTCCAGAGACGACGAAGAAGAGAACCGTCGTGCCCGGGTGGTCGTGGGCCGGCACGGTCTCGCCGGCGTCGAGGGCGAGCCGGATCACGCGCGGCTCGCCGTCGAGGGCGACCGCCCCGGGGCGGGCCTCGAGGGCCGTGATGTCGACGATCTCGGTCATCGGACCACTTCCCCTCCATCGAGGGAGTGGCCGGCAATGAGGGCAGCGATGGAGCCGGGGGCGTGCCGGGTCACCACGAGGCCGACGTTGGCCGCGAAGAGGCCGAACCCGACGAGGACCGAGAGGCCGCCGACCACTCCGACGGGTGGGGGGAGCCCCAGCGCCGCGTCGACGACGAGGGCGCCGGTGCCGGTCAAGAGCGCGAGAAGGTCGACGGCGGCCACCCGGTGGTCGTAGAGGTCATCAACCAGCGGCACCGGCTCGAGGCCGAGCCGGTCGCTGTAGCGGTGGACCCAGACGAGGAACGGGACCACGTGATAGAGCGTGCCCAGCACGACGAAGCCGACGGCGCCGAGGGCGAGGAGGTGGACGCCCGCCGGGGGGCCGAGCGTGGGACCGAGCGGGTCGGCCAGCCACACCGGTGCGGTCCACGCGACCCAACCCACGAGCGCGGCGATTGCGACGGCGTAGCGGCGGTGCATCGGCGACCAGGCGACGGTCGAAGCCGCGAGCCGGCGGGCGAGGACGACCGCGGCGGCGGTCAGGCCCACGAGGATAAGCGCCGCGCCGAGGCGCGAGAGGTGTACACTCCCGAGGAGGCGGCCGAGGGCGAGCGCGGCGACGCCGGCCGGGTAGGCGGCCGTCTCCCCGCGCTGGAGGCCCCGGTCGAAGCGATCGAGGTCGGTGCCGGTGAACATCGGCCCGAGCTGATAGAGGGCGCCCAAGACCGTCGTCAGGATGGCGCCGAAGACGGCCAGAGTCGCGTGGGCCGCCAGCACGTGGGAGCGGGCGACCGACGCCGTGCCGAGGATCGGCCAAGTGTAGTCAAGCCCGAGGGCCAGGCCCAGCAGGGGGACGACCGCGAAGCAGGCGAGCGCGACGGCGAAGTGCGCTTCCGTGACGTCCCAGGGCCGGGCGGTGAGGAGCGTCCGCCCGATCGACGCGACGAAGAGCCAGAGGCCGGCGAGGAGGGCGAGGCCACCGACCGGCACGAGCGTGGGCCGACCGACAGCGAACGCCGCGGCGATGGCGAGGACGCCGGCGGCGGCCACGGGCAACTGGAGCCGGGCGAGCCGCGGCCACCGCAACCGCACGCCGGACCAGACGGGGACGAACTGGGTCATCGCGCCCATGATCGTGAGACAGACCCAGCCGGCGAGCAGGAGGTGGACGTGGGCGAGGATCGCCCCAGGCCCGGCGATGATGGCGACCGGGACCCCGAGCAGGGGGAACGCGATCGCGGCGAGGAAGTGCCGGAGCGGAATCGCGAGCGGGGGCCCGGCCTCGGTCGAGAGCTCGTCCGGGATGGCGGCCATTGTCAGCCGGACGGCGTGGGCGACGGAGGAGCTGTCCCCGAATGTGTTCGGCTGGGTCGTTCGGATCTACTCGGCTTCCATGGCCTGGAGGCGCCGCTCGGCCTCCTCGCGGTCCTCGGGGTAGCCGACGTCGATGCGCCAGCCGTCGAGGCGGATGGCGTCGATGGTGCGGCCCGAGCGGATCAGGAGGTCGATCGCCTCGGAGATCTCGTACTCGCCGCGGTTGGAGGGCTGAACCAGCCGGCAGGCGTCGAGGATGGCCGGCGAGAAGGTGTAGAAGCCGGTCATCACCAGGTTCGAGGGCGGGTCCTCGGGCTTCTCGATGACGTCCGTGATCTCGCCGTAGTCGTTGGTGACGCAGACGCCGTAGCGGCCGGCCTCCTCGAGGGGGACCTCCTCGACGAGGAAGGCGGCGTCCGCGCGGTCCTCGCGCTGGCGGTCCACGACGTCGGCGAGGTTGGCCCGGAAGACGTTGTCGCCGAGCATGAGCATGAAGTCGTCGTCGATGTGCTCCTCGGCGGCGAGCAGCGCGTGGGCCAAGCCGTTCTGCTCGCGCTGGTGGGTGTAGGTGATCGGGATGCCCTCGAAGGCGTCGCCGTAGTGCTCGATAATCTGCTCCTTCTTGTAGCCGACCACGATGACGAACTCCTCGGCGCCGAGGTCGGCGAGCTGGCTGAGGCAGTCGGTGAGGATGGGCGTACCGGCCACCTCGACCATGCCCTTGGGCTTCTCCTCGGTTAAGGGTCTGAGTCGGGTGCCCTCGCCCGCGGCGAGCACGACGGCTTTCATAGCCTGGGGACGGTGGGGCACGGGGAAAGGTGTTTCTCACCGCCGGGCCGTGGCCAGCGCTCCCAGTTGCTGGTCTCGAGCGGTTGATCGGTCAGTGCGCGGCTACGGGGCCCCTAGTCGCCCGAGAGTGCCAGCCGATAGGCGCGGTCGGTGGCCGAGACGGCCTCGATCAGCTCGTTCGCGACCGCCGGGTCACGCTCGACGTCCACGACCTCGAGGGCCGATTCCAGTTGCTCGTACGCCGCGACCAGGCGCTGGGCCTGGCGCCGCCCCCGTTCGCGGTCCCCCACGAACCGAAATTGCTGCTCCCCCTGCATGGACCTACAGCGAGCCCGGCATCCACCGTAGTTAATGGGGCGTTACAGTCCGCATCGAAATCGCCAGACAGCGGCCGGCTACGTCCGATCGGCCAGCGATTCGAGGCCCGTTCGGAGGTCGACCCGTGGCCGGAAGCCCAGTCGCTCGGTCGCCTTCGTGAGGGCCGCCTCGCTCCGCTCGATGTCGCCCGGCCGGGGATCGGTGTGGACGATCTCGCTCTCGGCCCCGGTGACGTCCCGGACGAGCGCGGCGAGCTCGTTGATGGTGACGCTCGCGCCGGTGCCGACGTTGAACGCCTCGCCGACGGCGTCGGTCGTTGCGGCCAGCAGGACGGCGTCGACGACGTCCTCGACGTGGACGAAGTCACGGGTCTGGGTCCCCTCGCCGTGGACGGTGATCGGGTCGCCGGCCCGGGCCTGCTCGAGGAAGACGCTGATCACGCCGGCGTACTCGGCCGACTGCCCGGGGCCGTACACGTTGAACGGCCGGAGGACCACCGTCTCGACGCCGTAGAGGTCGTGGTAGAGGCGGGCGTAGCGGTCGGCGGCGAGCTTATCGAGGCCGTAGGGCGAGCGCGGGTCCTGGCGGTGGTCCTCGGCGATGGGGACCGTCTCCGGGTCGCCGTAGACCGCCGCGCTGGAGGCGAGGACGACGCGAGCATCGGCGTCCCTGGCCGCCTCGAGGACGTGCAGCGTGCCGTCGACGGTGACCGCGTGGCTGCGCGGGGGATCCGCGACGGACTCGTCGACGCTGACGACGGCGGCGAGGTGGACCACCACGTCGGCCTCGGCGACGGCGGCCCGGACGGCGGCCTGATCCCGGACGTCGGCCTCGATGCAGGCGACGCCATCGGGGACCGCGTCGAGGTCGCCGCTGGAGCCGTCGTCGAGGACGGTCACGTCGGCCGTCGAGCGGAGCGCGTCGACGACGTGGGTGCCGATGAAGCCGGCGCCGCCGGTGACGAGGACGGAGGCCCCGTCGAGTTCGTCGGCCGTGGACACGGTCGGCCGTCTCGGGCGGGGGAGTTAGTCGTTGCTCACGCCCGGGAGGACGGCGAGCCCCGGGTAGCCCTGGCGGACCCAGAGGAGCGCGGCGAGTGTGACCAAGACGAGCTCGAGGGCGAACATCGAGGAGAGATCGCCGGCGGCGAGTTCGGCTGCGAGTTCGAGGAACCGACCGAGGATGCTCGAGGTGCCGGTCTGTGGCGGAGCCGGCAGGAGCGGCCAGCCCAGAAACCGCAGAGCGGCCAAGTCGGCGCTGATGAGGCTGTCGAGGCTGTCGGCGAACAAGTGGGAGACGTAGCCGACGCCGAAGGCCAGGCCGAGGTCGCCCCGTCGGTACCGGCGGGCGGCCCAGCCGACGACGAGGACGAGCAGGGCTGCCGTGAAGACCGAGTGCCCGAGCGACCGGCCGTTCGGCAGGATCGGGACCGTCCAGGCGAGGGGCTTATCGACCAGGTCCGGGAGCTGGGTGGCGACGACGAGCACCACCGCGGCCAGGTCGCCGGGCGGCGCGGCGAAGCGACGGTCCAACACGCCGGCGTGCGCGAGGTAGCCCACCGCCACGTGTCCCCACGGCCACATCGTGCGACCGGAGACCGGCCCGCCGGATACGGGTGTCGGTTCGCCCGCGGTGGGCGGGCTCAGAGCGAGACGAGGCCGCCGCCGATGACGATCAACGTCGCCCCGACGACGACCCCTCGTGTCACGACCTCCACCTCGCGCAGGAGGACGAACGTGAACAGCGTGGCGAACAGCGGCGCCATGGCCATGATGGGGTCGACGATGGACACCTGGCCCAGCGAGAGGGCCTGGAAGAACGAGAGGAGGCCGAACCCGCTGAAGGTCCCCGAGACGAGGAAGTACCGGACCGCGGCCGGGTTGGCCCCGACGATCTGGTCGCGCCGGAAGACGAGGAGGTAGGTGCCGAGGGTGAGCAACGCGGCCAGCTCGTTGAGGGAGACCGCCTCGAGGGTGCTCGCCGTCGTCTCGAGAAAGCCGTAGCGCCGGATGACGTTCCCCGAGCCATAGGCGAGGGCCGCGGCGATCGGGAACGCCAGGTCGGCCGTCCGCCAGCCGCCGAGGTCGCCACCCCGCGAGAGCGAGAGCGCCACCACGCCCGTCACGAGGACGAGGACGCCCGCCGCGTTCGCCGCCGTGACCGTCTCGTGGAGGAAGCCGACGGCGAGCAGGACCGCGAAGAACGGACGGGTGTTCATGACGCCGGTTGTGACGCTCGCGCCGACCCGCCGGACGCCGGCGTAGTTCGAGAGCCGGCCCAGCGTGGTGCCGACGATGCCGCCGACGAGGAAGATGCCGGCGTCGCCGAGGGTGAGCCCGGCGAAGGCGTCGGCGCCAGTCGTCCCGAGGAGGGCCGTCCAAGCGAGGGCCGCCGTCGTGAGGATGACGACCATCGCGGCCTGCATCGTCGTGCCGCCGCGCTCGAGCCCGCGCTTGGCGATGACGGGGGCGAGGCCCCAGAAGACGGCGGCGAGGAACGCAAAGCCGATCGCACCGACTGAGAGCGAGACCACGGAAGTCCGTTCGAGCGGAATGGTATAGCCGGTTCGATAGCCACGTTTTGGGGGCGTGCGGATGGCTGTCAGGGAGCTGTGTAAGCCGGCCTGCTGAGGGACCATACCTCCATGCCCGAACCGATCTCAACGCCCAGCAATCGTAGCCCAGAGGTCACCACGCTACTCGATGTCAGAAGACCAGCTCTTGGAAAGCGATGGATCTAGTGGTCCGATATCATTTAAAAACCGATCGAGGCTTGAACCGTTCATCGGTTAAATCAATTATGCTCGATCGAAGTGAAAACCCGCCCACCTATGAGACAAACACGGACACCATTGGACAACGTGGCCGTTGCCTTAGAGGTCAGACCAGAGGTCCGCAAATCGAGACGTCGGCTGCTCGATCTCCTTGCGCTCCCTTGCGACGGCACCCATCAATCGCGCCCGGAGGGCCGAGGCGTCGAAATGATGGTCTGGCGGATGGGTAAAGCGGACGTAGCGGTGGGTGTCCGTCACCGGTTCCTTCTCTGGAGCGAGCCGCTCACCGTTGATGCGGTGGATGGAGTAGTCGAGGCCGGTGTGGTTTTTGGTAAAGGAGACACCGACAGCGAGATCGTCGCCCGCTGAAGCCAGGTCGGCGACATGGTCGACGAGCCCAGGCAATTCTCGACTGAGGTCCTCCGGGGGCTTCGTACGCAGCTCCTCGCTGAGTGTGCGGTAGAATGCCACCAGAGTTGTTCCGGCTTCACCTCTCACGGTTCGGTCCCTCACGGTAGCTCGAATCCGTATGGGGCTCAGATAAACCTGGTTCTGAAATTTCAGCATTTGATATTCGACTTGTATCTGTCGAACCGATCCATCCCTATGGAAGAATAAACCGAGTGAGCTCTTTGCACGCACAGGACCAACGGCGCCATCACAGTTAGGGTGTCATCGACCGATGCGGCATTGCGGCTCGGACTCACGACCCGTTTCTACGCCCGACCCTGGATCAACGAATCACGAGCCTCGGCTGGACCGCCATCTTCCTACAGCCGTGGGCTTCTATCTCGACTCACGTAGACTCGATTCGGTTAATCCCGTGTGCTCGATCCCAGTGGCCACCATGCTCTCAGACAGGGTGGACGGGATCGCTGGCCTCGCGGGAGTGTTCCGAGCCGCCCTCGAGCTCAGGAGTGTCGGCATTTGGTTTGCGCTGGCCACCCCGATGGGTTAGCTGCTCGTGGGCGTTGTGGTGCTGACAAACCCAGTACGCTCATCGGGCACCCCAATCCCCGTGGTCGACCACTCCGGTGTATCATTCGTACCGTTACCAGATCCACGAACCGGGGCGCAAGACAGACGTCACCGGTCGGAGAGCGATGAACGGCCATGACGGAACAGACCCAGCGAGTGAGCCAGGGAGACCGGGTCCGCGTGGACATCCCCGATGAAACCCACCCGGCGCACGATTCCCACCACGGGCGCCACAGCGAGGTGATCGCCATCCTCCCGGTGTCGGCCGTCGAGATCACGGGGGGGTCGCGGGGCCAGGGCAGGGCGGGTTCAAGACGGACCTATCAATCTCAGAGGACTACAGGCGTGCCGGCTGGGAAGACACGTTCGACGGTGGCGAGGTCACGGGGGCGCCCCGATAGGATGACCGGGTCAGCCGATAGCGACACCATCTGTAGTCGCTACCCGCTCCCTCGGCTGCGCCGAGATTTTCGGGGGACAGTTCTCTATCGAATCACAGGCTCAATCCACCGTATGACCCACAGTCCAGTACCCGACAGCTTACCGACCGTCCGGCCCCAGTTCCCCTCGCATCCGTTCACCCTAGCCCCCCTCAGTCACCACTAGAAACCCCCGGACTCACCTCGCCGGTGCGCCAGTAGACGCCGCCCACCAGACACGCCCCGGCCACGAGCGGGACGAGCGCGCAGGCGAGGTAGATCGGTGCGAAGCCCACCACGTCGATCAGCGGCAGGGACACCATCGGTCCGAGCGCGCCACCCAGGTCGCCGAGGACGTTGTTCGTGCCCATCGCCCGGCCCATCCGCTCGCCCGGCGTGAGGTCGGCGAGCAGCGCCATGAGCGGCCCGTTCGACCCGCCCTGCCCGGCGCCGACGAGCACGCACGCGGCGAGCAGTGTCGCGAGAGACGTCGCGAACGCCATCAGCAGAAAGCCCGCGAACGCCACCACGAGGAATGCCCCCAACACGGGCGTCCGCGTCCCCATTTGATCGCTGAGGCGTCCACCGCCGACCGTGCAGCCGGCCGAGGCGAGCACGGTCACGGCCATGAGCATCCCCGACGTCCCCTGGGGGCCATAGCCCCAGACGGTGACGTCGATGACGTCGACGTAGAGGACGAGCGTCGCGAACAGCGCGCCGAGGTAGGCGAAGAAGACGCCGAAGTTCACGACCCCTGCGAGCAGGGTCGGGAGGCTGGTATCCAGTTCCCACGGCTTGACCGCGGTTCGGTGCGCGGAGACGTGCGTCTCGGGGACGAGCCAATAGCCGAGCGCACTCGCGAAGAGGGCGAAGGCCGCGGCGACGGCGAAGGCGGTCGTCTCGCTGGCGGCGTCACTGACGACGCCACCGAGGACGAGCCCCGTGGGGAAGCCGAGGATCATGCCACCCCGGATGACCCCCATGCTCGTCCCCCGCGACCGGCCGGTGCTGACGTCGGCGGCGATGGTGTAGGCCGTCGCGAAGACGAAGGCGCTGCCGACGCCCCAGAGGATGCGCGAAATCAGGAACCATACTTCGGGAAACGGGGCGTTGAGGGCGATGACGTAACCGAGCGTCGCGATCCCCTCGACGAAGAGGCCGACGACGAACGGGGTGCGGGTGCCGATGCGGTCGATCAGCGAGCCGGCGGGCCCGTTCGCGACGATGCGGGTCAACCGATTCGCGCTCAGGATCAGCCCGACGAGGAACGGCGAGATGCCGAGGACGGACTGCAGGTTCGGCAGGATCGGGAAGACGACCCCACCGCCGAACCCGACGAAGAACGTGCTGAAGACGACGGCGAGGACGACGGAACGGGAGCGGTTCATGCTGAGGGCGCGTGCTCGGTAAGCGTCGCGTGTCTGCTACCGTAACCCCCAAGAAAGGGCTGTCGTTCGATTTCGCCGCCACAAGGCTTATGAGCCGAGTCATATCACATCACGAAGAGGTACATCACATGGTCAGAGAGGACGGCAAGCGGAACTTCGTGCAGCTCGAGGGCGACACCGAGACCGGCGTCTTCTCGGGGAACTACCCACGGCAGGCCGCGCTGAAGGCCGCCCGACGACTCGAGACGGCGTCGAGTGAAGCCGCGGCATCCAGACAGGAGCTCCGACTGCGGGAGCGCGGGACCGACAAGGTCCACGTCTACGAGGGGTGGGCCTGGGAGGAGGAGGCCCCCGAGGACGGCCCGGACTGGCTCTCGGGGCGGATCAGCCAGGCCAACGTCGCCAAGAAGGGCATCGAGCACCTGGACGAGTAGGGCGGCTCGCCACGGACGACTCTAGGCGGCTGCCCCACATCAGGGAGACCGCGCCGCAACCGGGGGAGGACCCGGTGGTTGAAGGGGGAGGGCGCCTACTTGTGAGGCATGAGCATCGTGCGGGACGAAGAGCACAGCGGCGGAGCCCCGACCATCGAGGGGACGGGCATTCGGGTCAAAGACGTCGCGACGGCCTACGAGCACAGCGACTCTAGCCCGGACGAGATCACCCAACTCTATCCAGATCTGTCCCTCGGTGACGTCCACCGGGCCCTGGCCTACTACTACGACAATATCGACGAGTTCCGTCCAACGGAATCCGCACCGGCGTGAGGCCTATCTACTGTGACGAGCGCATCTGGATCCCGTAGCAGACGGTCTCGAGCGCCGCGGTTGGACCACCCGGACGGCGAGAGCGGCGGGGATGCTCGGTGAACCCGACCAGGTCCAACTGGCCCATGCACTCGACAACGATTGGGTACTGATGACATTCGATGACGATTTCCTCTCCCTAGTCGAAGGCCAGGGATTGGATCACTCGGGCTTGATCTACGTCCGACAGGCGGGCCGGCGGATCGGTGAGGTTTGGAAGATCGTCGACGCCCATCTGGAGGAGCGGGACGAGTACGATCGAGGAGTCCACTACCTTTGATCCAGTTTGCCATCGTCTCGTCGCTGCTGGTTTGGATTTCACTGTTGCGGTCAGCGTTCCCGACAATGTGGCACGTCGCGGGTCCTTCGTGGACCAACCTTTAGGCTGCCTCGACCCGCCCACCGGCCCATGCGCCGTCGCGCGGCCCTCTCGGTGCTCGTCGGCGCGCTGGGCGGCCTCGCCGGGTGCCAGACCGGACCGCCCGCCGCATCGAGCACGACAACACGAACCTCGGTTCCGACGGCCGCCGAGGACGCAGCCGCTCGGACGATCGTCGTCGACGCCAAGAACGGCACGGCCGACGGCGACGGCACCGCCGAGCATCCCTACCGTAGCCTCCAACGAGGGATCACCGAAGCGGGCCCCGGCGACACGGTTCACGCCAACCCCGGCGTCTACGCCGACTCCGTGCCCGTCAAACACGGCGGCGAGCCAGGCAACCCGCTCACGATCACCGGCCCACCCGACGCCGTGCTCACCAACCGCGACAGCCGCGGCCAGCCGCTGCTCATCCGCGCCAGCCACGTCCACCTCCGGGGCCTGACCATCGACGGCCTGGTCGACCCCGATAACCCGGACGACCCACAGTCATACAGCGAGTCACCGCTGGTCGACGTCTCCCCCTGGCCGGAGTCCGAGGACTACCTCGAGGACCTCGTCATCGCGCCCCACGGCGTGGGCAACGCCTCCGCCCACCTGATCGTCGTCCAGCGGGCGAGGAACGTCGAGATCGGCCCGCTCCGCGTCGTCGGCCTCGCCGGGGCGAACTACGTACTGACCGACGAGCCGAACCGCCACATCGGCGAGATCGTCTACCTTGGCACGCCCCCGGATAGCTACACCCGCGAGGCCTACCCCTGGGACACGCTCGATCAGACCCGGAACGTCCACGTCCACCACATCGATAACAGCGCGGCCCACCCCCACTCCGAGCTCGTCAACACGAAGCTCGGCACCCGAACCATACTCGTCGAGTACTGCACCGACGCGGGCGGCTCGCAGAACACGGAGGCCAACCCGGCCGCCTCGGTCCGCTTCCAGGGTTACGACGCGACGCTCCGCTGGTGTGACCTCCGGGGCGGCCACGGGAACGGCGTGACGGTCATCCGTGCAGGCGAGGACTGGCTCGAGAACGAGTTCGACGGCACCGTCGCCGAGCCGTTCGACCCGGCGCGCCTCGGCCGGGACCACGAGATCTACGGAAACCACATCGCCGGCTTCGACGAGCACGCGATCCGCCTCCGGTACGTTGAGCCCGACCAGCAGGTCATCTGCGGCAATGATATCGATGGCACGCTCATGGGCCCACACGGCGAGGCCTTCGATCAAGCAGCCTGCCCGGACGGCCTCCCGGAGGGTGACGGCATCGGCCACCGCGGTGGCGAGGGGTCGGCCTGAACCCCACCCCTTCGCGGTCCACCGTTCATTTCCCGGGGGACCAACCCGGTACCATTCAGTGAGTACCCTGCAATTCCTGACATCCTCCCCGACCTCGGCGAGATATCGCGCGTGGGGTCGGCCGATCGTCCCTGGGGAGCGAACGAGCCAGCGAGTGTCGTTGGATGGACCACTGATGGGGGCTACGCGGAGAGCGTCCGGTTCCTAGAGGGCATGCTCCCCTCGCCCGACCCCGACTGGAGTCTCCAGTTTTCAGTTGTTACTCGACCAGGGGTATGGCGACAGCGTGGGGTCCCCGTCGTCCGGGGTCCAGCGGTGATGGACGACCCCGCCGAGGATCACGAGCACGCCCGATAGCCCGAGCATCGGCGGCCAGCCCGTGGTACTATCGAGCAGGAGCCAGTTCGTCCCCCAGACCATCGCGAGCGTGCCGGTGAACGCAAGCAGCAACAGATACAGCTGGATCCCTCGGTAGAATGCGGTCACAGTACATGAACGAGCCACAGACGGAAACCACGTTCGACCAACCAGCGGCTACCGACCAGTGCTCCTCGAGGCGGTGGCCGTCGCTCGACGGGTGAACGATCGGAAAACTACAGCGAGATTACGCTCGCTGGAGGTTCGCCGCCCGTGGGCCCTTGGGGCTCGACTCGATGTCGAACTCCACGTCCTGCCCTTCTTCGAGATCCGGTCCGCCGACGTCCTCCATGTGGAAGAAGATATCGTCGTCCGACTCGTCTGATGCAATGAAACCGTACCCCTTCCGATCATGGAAGAAGTCAACCGTACCGTTGGACATTAACTGTGTTACTCCATCAATAGGTAGATTGCCCGCGGGGATAAGGGTGTGCTTTGACAGATCTGGCCACCGCACGGGGGCAGAATGAGCTGTCCCGCTCCTCCAGGGGACCGTCCGGCGTGGCCGCAAGCACGTGATCGATCCGCCGTACTGACTACCGGCCGGCGCTGTTTCGGTAGTCGGTGGAGCGATTCGAACTCGCCGAGGACCTATGCCGGCTGGAGCGATACGCGATACTCGCGATCGCCCCGTTGGTCGAAGGAGACCCGATCGGTCCGATCACCGTTGACTGACACCTCAGCGGTGATGTCCTCCGGAGATATCGGGCGGCCGGACAGAACCGCCGTCCTGGCGTCGACCGCGATCGGGTGGAGGTAGCAGGCAGCCGTCTTGGTGGGGCCACCCAACCAGCGACCGCTGTGTTCGCCATGAGATCCGCGGGGGTAGGCACCGTCGACGAACGTCGGCCCGGCCCCCACGGTTCCAACGTCGTACGATCGGATGGTACCGTTTGGCCCCGATAGCTCCAACGTCTCGAGGAAGAAGGCTAGCTGGACCGCCTCCGGGGCCCCCTCTGGCCGGACGGTACGGTTGAAGGCCAACGACACGAGGGGATACTCGTCTACCCGGACCGGATCGGACGCTGTCCTCCCGAGTGTCTCCCGGACGATGTCCAATCGCTGATGACCGTACTCGTTTGTGGGCTCGATCGTGCTTCCCTCGGAGAACTCGTTCCAGGAGGTGATGACCACGGCGTCGAGGTCGGGGTCCACGTATCGGAGTGACCGTTCGCACACGGTCCGAAACTCCTCGGGGGACAGATCCAACACCTCGTGATGTGTCCGGTCCCACTTGATCTCCTGATCGTTGAACCCCGGCATCACCGTCGGGATGAAGGCGGTGTCGTGATGGTCGCTCAGAAACCGCCAGTACTCCATCCGATCCGCCCAGTGTGCGGGATAGTTCCGCTCGACATCCGCGGCACCGTCAGGGGGGAGGGCGGCGTACTTTCGGACCGCGTCGTACGCCTGGAAAATGGATTCGGGGGGTATCCGCCCGGGCGGGTCGATCGCCGGTGGGGCCCAGAAGCCGGTCGGGTTGGCGATGAAATAGGGATCGTCCCCGATCGATTCTGAGACCGTTGCCAGCGCTGTGGCGATATCGCCGGTCAGTCTCCCCGTGCTGAAATCGAACAGGACCGGGCGGCCATCGAATCGGACATAGTTCGGATCCTCGAAGAAGTCCGCATAGGCATCGAAGTACCGACGGTATTCCTGGATATTCCGGGGATCGTCAACGACGTACCGACCGTCGGCATCCGTCACCGGCCCGTGGTCGAACCCGATGTCGAAGGCGTAGTTCATCCGGTCTGCGAGGGATGCCTCGAGGAACGATTCCCTGATCGAGTTCATGATCGGTCCCCCGGGGTGCCCCGTGTTGAGCACGAACCAGTTGATGCCGGCTTCGAGCGCCCACTTGATGTGCTGGTCGACGACGGTGGGATCACGGGAGTCGTACTGGCCCAGTTCCGGCGTGTAGGGCGTATGCTCCAGCCACGGCCGTTCCCGATGGATAGCATAGCCGTCGCGGCCCCAGTACCAGGCGTAGTAGAACGCGCCGACGAGCTTCTCTTGATCTATCGGGTCGGCCGACAACTCCGAGTCCGACGAGTCCGCCTCCGGGACGGCGTCACAGCCAGCCAAGCCGCCCGCGAGGCCCGCTCCGAACAACCGAAGGCAGTCCCGCCGTCGCATCTCGACGTGTGCCGTTCCGAGACGGCCGCCAAGAGCTTTTTCCCGAAGGCACTCGAGGCGGTGGCTCCGTCACAGTGATGAGCGCAGCCGTGGCATCGGGACCGCTGGGGTCCCCGCACGTGGCCGAACCGAACCACCGAGAACGGGTTCGAGACCGTTAATTTCTGCGTCTATTCCCCCACGACGAACCCCTAGCTATACTTGCTCCCGTCGACTCACCCACTGCCGATGCACCGCAGACGCGTCCTCACGGCCATCGGCGGCGGCCTCCTCGCGAGCTCCGCCGTCGGCGCGGCCAAACGCGGCCCACCACCCCGATCCGGGCCACCGGCCGACCAGTACACCGGCCCCATGATCTCGGCCCACGAGCACCTGCTCTTCATGCCCGAGGGCGCCCTCGACGGCCTCGTCGACTGGATGGACGCCAACGACTGGGAGCGGCTGGTCGCCTTCTCAACCCCGCCGCTGCTCGAGGAGTACGCGGACCACCCGAGCCAGTTCATCCCGTTCAACCAGGCACCGTTCAGCGCGTACGCGCTGCCGAGCGTCGCCCCCGGGATCGACCCGGACCGGTTCCCACCCTACCTACCGGAGCCCGATGACACCCTTGCTCTCGAGGACCTCCCCGCGGCGTTCGACGCGAGCCTCGAGACGGACCGGCGCTGGGAAGGCATCGGGGAGGTGAGCCTCCGCCTCATCCACCGGATCGAAGGGGACGCCGCCGTCTCGCTGCCGGACGCGCCGTGGGTGCAGGAACTCGCGTCTGTTGCCGCCGATCACGACGTCACTCTGATGCTCCACCCGCCGCACCCGGCCCAACTCACCGACGACGACATCGACGACCCTGCAGAAGCCGTCATCGACAGCCTTGGCACCCTGTTCGACGCCTGCCCGGACACCCAGTTCCTGATCCACGGCCTCTCGAAGCCACTCCTCGACGACGTGAATTCGCTCCTCGAGGCCCACGACAACTGGGTCTACGACGTCTCGGGGATCATGTTCGGCCACGGCCTCTACTGGCAGGGCGTTGGGCTCCCGCAGGACGAGTGGGACGACCGACGGCAGGCCGTCGCAACTCACTTCTCGGCCGACGAGCACGATAAACCCGACTCCTATGAGGCCCACGTCGACACGGCGTGGGACACCTGGGGGCACATCCTCACCGAGCACCCCGATCGCGTCCTGTGGGGCGTCGACTCCGGTCGGCCGTGGCACTTCTACGACGAGTTCTTCGACATCCACGACCGCCTCTATCGGGGGCTGCTCGGTCGGCTCCCCGAGGCGCACGCGAGAAAGATCGCCCACGTCAACGCCCGGCGGTATCTGTAGGCGGGTCGAGGACCGACGGATCGTACCCGATATCCTCGTAGATCCAGTCGACGAGCTCGTCGTAGGCCGACTCGATATCCACGAAGTGGCCGAACGGTGGCTCGGCCGTTTACACCCCCGCTATCACCAACTGGGCTGCCTTCGGCAGGGCAATAGATACCAACAGCTGCGACCAGATGCTGAACGTCGCCGGATACTCCTTCGTCGCGGCCACCTGGTTGATGCGCTCCCGGAGGTCCGATACCTCCTCTTGGTTCCCATCGGGCACCCGGTAGTCTCCGACCTGCCAGGGGTTCTCGAGCAGGGCCCGCAGACGCGACTCCAGTCTTTGAATCTCCCCACGTTTCTCCCGGTGCATGAACCGATGCAACGTGTAGACGGCGAAGCCAACCGTCGCCACGGTCAGCACCCAGAGGACCGTGAACACGACGTTCGCCGCCCCCGAGGTCGTCCACCCGGGAACCAGCGGCGCGTAGGTGATCAGCGCGTAGCCGACCAAGCCGACGACGACGAAGTAGTACGCCCGTTTGATCAACTCACCAAGTGGGCGCAGCCCGCCCACCCCCTGCGGATCGAGGAAGTGAATCCCCACGTCCGAGTTGGCGAGCCGCCACGGCGCGATGAACTCGATGGACAAGTACACGATAAAGAACTGGACGACGATAGGCGTGAACAGCCACGGTAGCACGATCAGGTTGTCGACGTAGCCGGCGAGCCCCCAGGTGGCCCACACCGGGGTAGGGATGTACTGGATCACCAAGGCGACGATGAAGAGGCCCCACGGGAGCCGATCAGGTATCGGAGAGAGCAGCCGATCCGGATCACTCGTCCGCTCGGCGATCGCCATCTCGCTCATCACGCGGTCGTAGTCGGCCGAGAGGGTCCGGGCACCGTACACGGCGGCGAGTAAGAGCACGGGTTCGAGCAGGTAGTACGGGTTCTGCTGGTACAACAATGGGACGCCAGCGTGGAGGTTATACGCCGCAGTCGCCAGATTCGGCACCGTCACGACGACGATGCCATAGACGTAGGATACCGGAAGATCCCAGGGCAGCTGGTCGGCGACCCACCCGAACCCGAGCATCCGGGCCCATCGGTCGAGCCAGAGGTCGTCTCCGTCCCTCGATTCCCGCTCCTCTTGCTTGGCCATGGGCGGCGTCTGCGCCGGGGGCCACATTAGTGATGGGGGCGTCGGCCAGCCCAAGACGGTCGGGTCTCAAACAACCGACCCGACGCCGGCCTAGTACTCGAATAGCCTCGATCCACGACCAGCGCTGAGAGAACGGGTCGGCACCATCGGCGAGCCTCCACCAGCGCACCCGGCAAGCCATGCGCGGACCGTCGCTTGAGGCGGCATGCCCTGTGCTACCCACAACCCGACCACGAAGACCGCGAGCCAGAGCTGCATGACGAACGGGTCGTCCCAGCTGAGCAAGAGTGTCGAGCCGTCGAGCCGGCCGAGGGCGCTGGCCAGCTGGCGGGCATGGTGGGCGAAGGACGCCGCCTCGGAGTCCGGCGCGGGAATGATCGGCCACAACAGGAACGCCACCCGGCCGTCGAGTAATGCCCCATCGCTGTCCCCGAGAATGCGTGTCGCATGGCCGATGACGATCGCCACACCGAGCTCGCCCCGTCGGATTCGGCGAGCGTACAGGAGGAGGCCACTCCAGAACGGGACGGCGATCACGAGCGAGTGCGCCAGCGAGCGTCCCTCGGGGAGCACCGCGAACCAGTAGGCCAGCGGCTTATCGACGATGTCCGGGAACTGCGTCGCCACCGCCAGCGCCAGCACCGGCCACCCAGCAGGGCCCCGCCGGTAGCGGACCCACACGTATCCGGCGTCCACGAGGTACCCGAACGCGAGGGGTCCCCAGGGCCACACGGCACCCCGTAGCACCGCCGCGAGGAAACGCTTGCGTCACCGGTCCCAGCGACATTTCCCCGAGGAAACAACGTTGCCTACGGCACAGACTGACGCGGACGGTGTCGTCGCCCTCCTCGCCAACAACGCCACCCGGTCGAGCTCGCGGCCGACGTAGTCGGTGTGGTCGCCAGGCTCTCGGACGAGCGGCCAGGTCGCGTTCAGGAGGGACCGGGGAGTTTCCAAGGCCAACGTGCTCGGGGCCCCTGCGAAACATGTAGGGGGTAGTGAGGTCGCCGTGCCTTGGCGGCGCGGTAATCGTCCGTTAGCTGCATCCTCTATAGTGACTGTCAGACTCGACTGTCACCTCAAGAGCGGCAGGTCTCGTCGTCCCCTCTGCATCCGGCGGTTGGACTAGTATGCACGCGTTCCTTCCACGCCCCAACCACCCGAATAGCCTGGTAGCGAGACCACCGTAGCTACCGTCGATAACCCCGACGGTCACCGCCACCACGCCGTCTCCCTCTCCGCCGTCCCGGCCGACCCGCCTGAATATCGAGCAGCTCCCGCACTCGGGATACACCGGCTCTCGCTCGCCGTCGAACGGGTCGCGTCACGATACATACGATTGAGAACGCCGAGGTACTGCCCCTTGCTGCCGCGGAATACCAACCCCCGCAGTCTCTCGAAGGCACCGCGACTCGCAAAACAGCCGAGGCTCGCGCAATCGCGATGTGACACGGTCTGCGTCGTCCCACAACCTCCCTCACCGAATCAGGCGAAGGGTTCAAGACCATGCGTAAGGAATTCTTACATCAGACATGAGCACCGACGAACCCGAGGTGACGACCGTCACCTCGAAGGGACAGATCACCATCCCGAGCCGACTCCGAGAGGAGTTCGGCCTCGAGAAGGGGACGAAACTGATGGTTGTCCCGACGGACTACGGCCTCGTCCTGAAGAAACTCGAGCTGCCCTCCGTCGAGGAATTTCAGAAACGCGTCGAGGAACGGGAGATCGACCTCTCGGTCGAGGAGATCGACGAGCTCGTCCACGAGGCGCGGCAGTCGGACGCGTAACGCGGCGTCTCGGGCGATCAGAATGGGTAGAAGGGTATGAAGGCAGTCCTCGACACGAACGTCCTCATCTCGGGCGTTATCTCGACTGGACTCACCCACGACCTGCTCGTCAGTGGCTTTCGGGGCTACTACGATATCGTCGTCTCCGTGGCGACGCTCACCGAGTTCCGAGAGACGCTGCTGAAGTATCCCGAGAAGTTCAACATGGGAGAGGAGGACGTCCAGCGGGAAGTCGAGACCGTTCGCTACTTCGCCGAATTCGTCGAGCCCGACGAATCCGTCACCGCGGTGGAGGACGACCCCGACGACGACAAGTTCCTCAAGGCCGCCGTCGCCGGCAACGTGGACTACGTGGTCTCCGGCGACCAACACCTCCTCGACTTCGGGTCGTTCCGTGGGATCGAGATCGTCGACCCACGGCGCTTCTATGAACTCCTCGACGAGGGGTAGCGCTGCATCCGGCGCATCGCTCGCTACGCCACCGGTAGTGATCGCCCAGCCGCGGCGGTCTCTGGTGTGTGCCGTGACTCGCGATCACAGCAGGTGCCCGCGCAGGAACGCGTATCCGCGATGTGCCACCTAGCACCCGGTAGCATGGCGACCGACCGCGACATCGACGTTGGTACGTTCACACCATGGACTCGTCCTTCACGGCCGTCGTTCTCGACGGGGGGCATCGTGTTCGGGACCGAGGTACACCGGCGCGAGCTGGCCGAGAAATTCGCCGGCGAACTGCCCACGTCCGCCGAATCAAGCGAGCACGTCGCCGCCACCGCGGCGAGGCTGGTGGACAGTTCCAATTGAATGGCCCGACGGAAGATGTCGCTCAGTCGGGCAAATCGAATCGCTGACGCCGTCAAATCCATCGAGCGTGACGTCACGCGATTGCGAGAGATTCGTGCGGCGTCCCTGGCGGAGTACACGGCCGACGACAGCCGTCCCACCAGATGGTGGCAACCCGAGTTGATCGACCGGATTGCAATTCGAGTGGCTGACAGCACAGCGGCGCCCCCCGACGAGTGCTCGACTGCGCCTCAGCCCTTGATCGGTTCGCCCTCGATGACCTCGCCGAAGGCGAAGTTCTCCATGGCCTTCGTGATCTCGATGGTCACCCGGTCGCCCAGGCCGGCGTCGGGGACGAACACGACGTAGCCGGGGCCGACGCGGGCGATGCCGTCGCCCTCCTCACCGACGTCATCGATCTCGACTTCGTGCGTCTCACCGACGGCGACGGGGGGGTCCGCACCCTCGGTGGTTGTGGGGTGATGAGCCGACTGGTCCACCCCCGCGGCCTCACCGGTCGCTTCGATCGAGACGCGGTACGTCTCGCCGAGCTGGAGGTCACCGAGGTCGACCTCTCGCTCGGGCACCGAGATGGCGTGTCCTTCGTCAGTCGCTTCGATCTCGGCGGAGAACACCGTCAGGAGTGCAGCATCCAAGTTCATCGGAGAGTAGTCTCGTCCGTCACTAGCCCGTCCGGCGGTTGAACGTGTCGATTACCGTCGACGCCCGGACTGAGCGCCTCCTCGTCGAAGGGCCCCCTTCGCCACGGGGTGGCTCCGTATTTCCATCTGGGCCACCGGATCGCCGACCGGGACCCGAGCGGTCATGGGCGTGGAGGAGTACTGATACGAAGCGAGGCCACCCCCGCACCGTTATCAGATCCACGAACCGGGGCGGAATACATACGTAAAGCGCTCACAGAGTGGGGGACGGCCATGACGGAACAGACCGAACGGGTGAGCGAAGGGGACCGGGTCAGGGTCGACATCCCCGACGAATCGCACCCGGCGCACGACTCCCATCACGGGCGCCACGGCGTGGTGATCGCCGTCCTCCCCGAGTCGGGGAGCGAGGTCCTCGAGCTCACCTACCGCGTCGAGTTCGACGACGGCGGCTACGAGGACTTCCCACAGTGGCACCTCCGGCCCCCGATCACCGAGTGAGGCTCACTCGCTCTCGCCGGCATCCCGACGCCCGGCGATGGGCACCTCGATGGTGACCACGGTGCCGGACGGGTCGTTCTCCTCGAGCGACAGGCGGCCGCCGGCGAAGCCGACCCCCCACTTGATGAGCCAGAGGCCGAGCCCGCTGCCGTGCTCTAGGGGCGTTTCCGTCCCCCGCTCGAGCACGGCCCGCTCGTACCGCGAGATCCCGGGGCCGTTGTCTTCGACCCGAAGCGTGACCACGTCTGCACCGGGCTCCACGTCCACCCCCACCCGTGGCTGCTCGCTCGTGTTGTGCTCGGCCGCGTTCTCGAGGACGTTCGCGACCACCGGGCGGAGGACGGCGGTGACGGCGACGTCGTCGGGGATCGGCCCGCAGTCGACGGTCACGTCGGGATAGCGCTCGCGGATCGACGCGACGGCCTCGGTGACGATCCTCGCGAGCGGGACCGGCTCGTCCGCCTGCCCCTCCCGGTCGAAGAGTTCGGCGATCTCGCGGGCCTGCTCGCCCATCGCCTCGATGCGCTCGGCCCGCTCCTTGATGAGCTCGTCAATCCCCTCCTCCTCGCCCTCGTCGATGAGCTCGGCGTAGCCGGCGATCAGGTTCGTCTCGGTCCGGATGTTGTGTCGGAGGACCCGGTTGAGCACCTCCAGGCGCTGCTGTTGGTGCAGGAGGGCCTCGACGTCGTGGAAGGTGACGGCGTTGCCGAGGCTGCGCCCGTGGCCGTCGGTGATCGGCGTCACGGCGACGTCGTAGGTCCGCTCGCCGTCCGCGCCGGTGATGCGCACGTGGCCAACGGAGCCCTCGCGCAGCGAGAGGTCCTCGACCGCCGGGATGAGCTCGGCCACCGGCTGGCCGAGGGCCGCCGCCCGGTCGACGCCGAGACGCTCGACCATGCTGTCGTTGATGTCGACGACGTTGTCGTGCCGGTCGAGGACGATGGCGCCCGCCTGCATGCGCTCGAAGACCCGCTGTCGAGCGGTGCCGGTGGGGGCGGGGCTGACCTCGAGGAGGCGATAGCGTCGGATGGCCCCGAGGAGGGCGACCCCCGAGACGGCGAAGCCGACGGGCGTCGGGTCCACGCCCTCGACCGGGAGCGCCCCCACGAGGTGGAGGATGTTGGTCGCCCAGGGGACGATCGCCCCGACGAGGAGCGCGAGGCTCTGCCCCCGGAACGGTCGCGCCTCGCTGCGCACGAGCTGGAGCAGCGGCAGCACCCCGAGGAGGCCGAGGAGGTAGGTGTAGGCGGCGATCACCCAGTACCAGGGGCCGCCGGTCCGGTCGAGGACGAGTCGGCCGCCCTCGCTCACGAGGGTCGTCTCGACGTAGAGGAGGTCGTGGAAGTCGCCCGTCAGCGCGAGGAACACGGTGATCGCGGGGATCACCGAGAGCCCCGCCACGGACCGCACGGAGATGTACTCGTCGCGGCCAGCGTACTCGAGGGCGAACAGCAGCCACGCCACCGGGATGATCACGACCCCGACCCAGCGGACGTTCGCCCAGAACACCTTGGTCGCGAGCGCCGTCGTGTTCAGGTCGAAGACGAGGAACGCCGACCACCAGATCTGCCCGATCATCAGGGCCACGAGGGGGAGCCCACCGGGCTCCCGTCGCTCCCGCCAGGCCAGGATGGCCGTCGCCACCCCGACCGCGATGGTGCCCAGCAGCACCCCGGTCAGGAGGTCGAGTGTGGCCACAGTATCTGGGAGGTTTCCGCCGACTGGTATCAACGCACCGGATAAGTATCACCGTCGAGAACGGATCGGCTCGTCTCAGAACCCATAGACGACCGGCGCGAGCGCGAGGCCGACCACGATGTACTCACACTCGGCGGCGATCGCGACCCGGTCCATCCGTTCCACGCGGCCGAGCAGCGACGTCACCACGAGGGAGTAGCCGAGGCCAACGAGGAGGGCGGCCGAGGGCAGCACCGGCAGATAGCCGCCGAGCCCACCGGCGACGACGACCGCGGCCGTGAGGAGGTCGAGGCCGTAGAGCAGCCTGCGGGTCCCCGCGACGCCGATCGCGACCGGAATCGTGGTCACGCCGATCGCCCGGTCGGCCTCGATGTCGCGGACGTTCGGGACCTCAGAGTTCACGAAGGAGCGCAGCAGGAAGTACGCGAGTACGAACGCGGTCGAGACGGTGAGCGATCCCCCGGTGAACCCGAGGGGCAGGAGGATCGCCGCGCCGGCCCAGGCGCCCGCGACGACCACGGAATTCACCACGACTACCTCCTTCAACCGGCCGTTCTGGAACCAGCGGTCGGGGAGCCAGTCGGTCGCGTAGAGGATCCAGATGAGGCCCGGAAGCAGGGTGATGGCGAGCGTGATCGGCCCGCCGAGGACGGCGAGCATGACGGCCAGGCCGTAGGCGACGGCGGCGACAGTGAACAAGGTCCGCGAGTGGCGGCGGACGAACGCGGTCCGTTCGGGGTTCGTCCGCGCGTCGGCATCGAGGTCGACCAGGCGGTCGTTCGCGTACACCGCGAAGGTGACGAAGCCGCCGATCAGCGGGGCCGGGTTCGGCGGCAGGTCGAGCAGCACCATGACGATGCTGACGTACACCGTGGCGATGACGGCGAGGTAGGCGCCGCTGTGGAGGATGGCGTCGCCGCCCCGCTCGCCGAGCACGGTGAGCCAGCGGACGAGCGTCGGGAGGATCGGCTGCCGGTCCGACGGGTAGTCCTCACTGTGGAGTGCCTCCCGGATGCGAGGGGCCGGACCGCCCGACTCAGTGTCGTCCTCTGAGGGTGCCACCGGCGGCAGTTGATTACAACCACCCCGACATTAGTATTTTGGTCAATATGTTCGCCGGTTGAATTTAGTACGCCAACTGTCTGACATTCGGTGGATGTAGGTCCTCGAAGCGTCGGGCCGGTTGCTCGGGACCGTTGGCGGCGGTGGTCCCCACCATGTTCGACGACCTGTCGGGTAGACCATTTTGATTCCAGATAACGAGGTCTGCGAGTATTTTTCGACGCCCCCACAGTACCCTACGACGAAGCGCTCTGATCGGTGATCACGACCGCGAGAGATCGGTAGGACCCGACCATCGTCGACACCGCCGCTGCTGTGAGACAGAAAACCCTCCACCCGATGGCGGCGGCCGACTGCGTGGTCCTGGTGACAATCCCCCGGCTGAGCTCCATCCGGGACACGAAGAAGACCGGGGAGTTCGTCGACCGCGTGGGTGGTTCGATAGGGGGGCTCGTCGTCAACGAGGCGGGCAGGGAGAGCGCAACGACCCCCGAGCGGTTGGCCGGCTTCCTCGAGGTACCGCTGCTCAGAGCCGCCCCGCTCGACGAGACGGTGGCAAGCGCGCAGGACCAGGGCGTCCCAGTCGCCCAGTTCGAGCCCGCCGCTCCAGCGTTGAAATGCTTCTGCGGGCCGGCCGAGTCGCTCGGCATCCGTACACCTCAACCTCCTGCCGATGCGGCGTCCCCATACTGTGTCTCGCCGTCAGAACGCAATCTTTTAGCCGGCCAGCCTACCATCTCCGATAAGGGATGTTCCCGTTCGCGCCGATGCCCCTCGTCGACGACTTCCTGCTCAACTACAACGTGGGGCAGGCCATCCTCCTGCTGTTCATCCTCTCCCTGCCGGCCGGCTACGTCCAGGGCTCCCGGAAGATCACGGCGATCAACTTCGCCCTCTTTGGCGGGCTCTTCGCGATCATCCCGTCCATCGACGGAGGCCCGGTCTACTACGCCTTCCTCGGCATCGCGCTCCTCGTGCTGGGGCCGGTGCTGTACGCGACGGCCAAGCGGTAGGACCGGCGCCGTTTTCCGTCGGCCCCTCCCAGGTCAACCATGAGCGAGCTCACAGCGACGCTGCACACGAGCGAGGGCGACATCGACGTCGAACTGTACGACGAGCGGGCCCCGCGCACGGTCGAGAACTTCGTCGGCCTCGCGACCGGCGAGCAGACCTGGACGGACCCGGAGACCGACGAGGAGCGGGACAGCGAGCCCCTCTACGACGACGTCCCGTTCCACCGGGTGATCGAGGGCTTCATGATCCAGACCGGCGACCCGACCGGCACCGGCCGTGGGGGCCCGGGGTACACCTTCGACGACGAGTTCCACGACGACCTCCGCCACGACGGCCCCGGCGTGCTCTCGATGGCCAACCGCGGCCCCGACACCAACGGCTCGCAGTTCTTCATCACCCTCGACGCGACCCCGCACCTGGACGACCGTCATTCGGTGTTCGGCGAGGTCACCGACGGCATGGACGTCGTGAAGGCGATCGGCACCGTCGACACCGACGGGGACGACCAGCCCCACGAGGACGTGCGCTTAGAATCGGTCAGCGTCCACCGCTGAGCGAAAGCCATTACCGCCGGCCCGGGGTAGGTCCGTCCGCGCGAGGGTAGCCAAGCTAGGCCAACGGCGGCGGGCTTAAGACCCGCTCCCGCAGGGGTCCATGGGTTCGAATCCCATCCCTCGCATCCGGTTACATCCACGCCGTGTGACCAGGCGAGCCCCCAGACAGCTCGCTCAAATCGGCAGATCCCGAGCTCGTCAGACTGCGGACAACGCCTATCAGAACTGAGAGCCGCCGGTGAACCGTTAAGTAGGGCCAATGGACACTTCCGGTGACATGACGGGATCGCACCACGGCGTCGACGGTGCCCAGGTCCGGGCAGCCGCCGCGGGGGTCGTCATCGGCCTCGGCGGCTACTTCGTCGTGCAGCACCTCTCGCTCGCGGTCGCCGCGAGCCAGTTCCTCGGCGTCTACGACCTGCCCTTCCTCGCCCTCTCGATTGCGGTCCTCTACAGCGGGTACTGGCTCATGTACAGCGACGTCTCGACCCGCTGCGTCGGGCGCATCGCGGTCTACGTCCTCGCTGGCTTTCTGGCCCTCATCGCCGTGGCCGTCTGGCTCGGCGGCGACCGAGCGCTCGACTTCCAGGGCTCGATCGCCCTGGCCTTAGACGTCGGTACCGTTGGCGCCTCCTCGGGACTGCTCGTCGGCCTCGAGGGCGAGCGTCGGCGTCTCGCCGGCGCCGGTGGGCCGGCGGCGAGACAGGCCGAGGAGCGCTTCGCCTTCTTCAACCGGCTCCTGCGCCACCATCTCCTCAACGGCGTGGCCGTCGTGCGGGGCTACGCTGAACTCCTCGCCGAAGCGGAGGAGGAGCCAGCGGAGGAGGTCGAGCTCATCCGGCGCCGGAGCGACGAGATCGTCGACCTCGTCAAGAACGTGGAAACCCTCGGAAAGGCGGTCACCGGCGAGTTGACCCGCCACCCGGTCGATCCACTCCCGCCACTCCGAACGGCCATCGAGGCCGCCAGCGAGGGGCAACCGGGCATCAAGATCGAGGGCGACCTCGCCGGCGACGGTCGCGTGTTGGCGAACGGCAGCTTAGACGACGTGTTCGGCGCCGTTCTCGACGCGGCCGTGGAGGCGGCCAACGGCGGCCCGATCGCGGTCGCCACCTCGGCGGACCACGAGTTCGTGGCCTCCTTCGCCTTCGAGGGTGCCCCGGCCACCGGGATCGAACCGCAGGCTCACCCGGGCGAGCACGGCGAGCAGGCCCTCGGCCTCTACCTGGCCGAGACCCTCGTGGAGTACTTCGACGGCGCGATCGAGCGGACCGCGAGCGACGACCTGATCGTCCGGCTCCCCCTCGCCTGAGGGACGGACCGAAGCGGTTACCCGAGGCCTCGCCGAACCGCCCGACACGACCATGGCGAGACGGCAATCGCGCAGCCGGAGGCCACGCGGGTGAGCGGCGACGCTCCCGGGGGACTCCTCCGGGGCGGCCGCGGGTGGCTGCTGGGCGCGGTCGGGGTCGGCTGGTTCGGCACGCTCGGCCTCCGGCTCGTCGTCCCCGCGCTCCTCCCCGCCATCCGACTGGACCTCGCGGTCAGCAACACGGCCGCGGGTGCGGCCATCACCCTCATCTGGATCACCTACGGCGGGATGCAGTTCCCGGCCGGGGCCCTCATCCACCGGGTCGGCGAGCGCCCGCTGCTCGCGGGCTCGACGCTCATCGCCGGCGTCAGTCTCCTGGTCTTCTGGGCCAGCCCGGGCTTCGGCGTCTTCCTGCTCGCGTGTGCCCTCTTCGGGCTCGGCACGGGGCTGTATGGTCCCGCCCGCGCAACGGTGCTCTCCCGGACGTTCCCGACGGACGACGCCACCGCCTTCGGGATCGTCCTGGCCGGCGGGAGCCTCGGTGCAGCCGCGCTCCCGCTCCTGGCGGGCCTCCTCTCGGTCCGGGTGGGCTGGCGCCTCGCCATCGGGGCGTTCACCCCGCTGTTCCTGCTCTCGGCCGTCTGGCTCTGGCACTCGGTCCCACGCCGAGTGGACTCGGAAAACGGCGGCGTCTCGGCCGCCGAGCTCCCCGGCGCCTTGCGTGCGGCCATCGGCCAGCGGGCGGTGCTCGTCGCGGCCACCGCCCAGACGTTCCTGCTGTTCACCTTCCAGGGCCTCACCGCGTTCCTGCCGACCTATCTCGTCGTCCAGCGCGGCATGGGTGAGGCGCTCGCCGCGGGCATGCTCGCGCTGGTGTTCGCCAGCGGCGCGGGGTTCCAGTTCGTCGGCGGCCGGGTCGCCGACCGCTGGGGGCACCACCGGGTGCTGCTCGGGGTGTCGGCGCTGAGCGTGGTGCCGCTGCTGGCGCTCCCGTTCGTCTCGGGGGTCATCCCGATCGCCGCCCTCGCAATGCTCTTCGGCGTGCGAGCCACGGTGGGATCGGTGTCGAACTCCTACGTCGTCCGGGTCCTGCCCGAGTCCGTCCGCGGGACGGCCTGGGGCTTCGTCCGGAGCGTCTTCTTCGTCATCGGGGCCACGGGCTCCATCGCCGTCGGCGCGATGGCCGACCGGGCGCTCTTCGACGAGGCCTTCCTCGCGCTGGCGGCACTCACCGCCGTCGGCGCCGTGCTGTACTACTGGCTCCCGCCACGGGAGTCAGTGGCCTGAGCGGCGAGCCGTGGCTGCGAGGCACACGGGGGCGTACACATCGCGTGGCCGACCGGCCAGCCTACGAGCCCCGGTCGATCCCCGCACCCGTCGCTGCCTCGGGCACCTCGGCCCGCTCGACCTCGAGGCCGAGCTCCTCGAGCGCAGCCTCCATGTGCTCGTCGTCGACGTAGCCCGCGCCGGCCTCGACGCGCTTGGCCTGGGCCAGCGCGAGCACCTCCCCGCGTCGATCGTCGGGGATGGCGTACTTATCGACCACCAGCTCGATCGTGAGCCCGTTGTTGTCCCGGGTGTAGAGCGAGTGGAAGGCGCCACGGTCGAACTCGTTCCAGTGCTTGCTCGCCTCGTCGAGCGCGTCCTTCACCGACTGGAGCTTCTCGGCGTCGATCGAGAACGCGAGGTGGTGGACGCTCCCGACCTCCATCCCGACCTGGCGGTTCGACGCGCGGTCCTCAGTGACGAAGAAGGTGAGGATGCGGCCGTCGCCGGTGTCGAAGAAGAGGTGGGTGACTTCGGGTTGGTCGAGGTTCGGCTGCCGCAGCACCAGCGGCATCCCGAGCAGGTCGCGGTAGAAGGCAATGGTGTCCTCGATGTTGCTGCCCATGACCGTGATGTGGTCGGTACCGGTCACGGTGATGGGCGAATCGGGCGGTTCGGCCGTCACGGGGACGTCTTCGTTGGCCATGCGGGGGCAAGGGTCGGCACGAACTAATAGTCCGCGGCAGCGGCACGCTGGGGGCCGTATCCACTCGCGCAACCGCTATGGCATCGCGTGTCGACGGGGCTGCCGTGCGTCGTCGAGAAGTGCTCTCCGGTGCGGTCGCCGCCCTCGGCCTCGGTGGCGCCACCGCCGTGGCCCGCGGAACCCGGCCTCAGCTCGAATCGGCCGGTGGCTTCGACCCCGCCGTCAACGGCTTCGGGTTCCGGAACTGGACGCCGAGGGACCAGTACTTCGAGGCCCCAGCCGACCCGTCCAGAGCGCGGATCGCCGAGCTGATCCGGACGACCTGGCGCCAACAGGCCCGGGCGACCATCGAGCTCCAAATCGAGCGGCTCGCGGGGCCGCTCGTGGAGGCGATGGCGACCCAGCTGCACCTCGCGGTCGTCCAGCGGGCCGGCTCGAACGGCCACTGCTACGGGATGGTCCTGACCGCCCAGAACTACTTCGAGCGACCCGAGGCCATCCCGGTGGACCGGCCCACGGCGAGCGACATCGAGGACCCGACGGTCCCGGTCGAGGAGCCGGCCGCCCCGGTGTACGAGGCCATCGTCGAGGCCCAGGCCGCCCAGTTCCTGCAGTTCCGGGCGTGGCTGGGCCGCCGAGCGCTGCTCTACCCCGCCTGGATCGATGGCGAGGCCATCCTCGACGACGTGACCGCCGTGATCGAGGCCCTGGGTAGCGCCGCGGTCATCCTCTTCGACGGGAGCCTCTACTCCCACCAGGTGTTGGCCTACGGCGTCGAGGACGACGGGGACCAAGTGCGGATCCCCATCTACGATCCCAATCGGCCGGCGGTCGCCTACCGGGGTGGTGGGCCTACGCTCCGCTTCGACCGCGGGAGCGAGGGTCTGACGATGCAGCCCTACGGCCAGTACACGGGCATGCTCTACAACCGGTTCGATCGGATCGAGCGGGCGACGGGGCGAGACCTGGCCAGCCCCGTGGACCACCTCACGGTCGACGAGGCAACCGTGCGCGAGGAGCTGTTCCCACTCTCGCTCGTCCTGGTGGACGCCGACGCGGGCGTCGAGGCCGTGGACGTCTCGGTGGTCGACCCGAGCGGGGAGCCGACGGACCGGCTCCGCGGGACGGCGATGGACCGGAGCCGGGGTGAGTACGACCGCATGCGCACGAGGTACGGCGCCGAGCCGGGCGTCCACCGCGTGGACGTCTTCGGAAACGACGACACCGGCTACGAGCTCCGCGCCGTCGTGGCCGACGAGGACCGGGTGCTCGTCGAGGCGAGCCATTCGGCGACCATCACCGCGGGGGAGGTCCACGAGTACGACCTCGCGATCCCGGACACCGGCGAAGGCGACCTCAGGCGCGTGGCGAGCACCACCCCGTCATCCGCCCTGGTCGGCGCCGGGGGCGTCGCGGCGGGTGCCATCGGCTATCGGGCGCTCCAGCGACGACACTCCACCGACGAGGACTGAGCGGTCGCCCGTCCTCGGGGCCGTTCCCAGCGGTTATGTGCCCTCGCGCGCAGGGGTCTGCTATGTCGACGGAAGACGGGCTCCTCCCCCCGGAGATGACCGACCGGGTCGTGACCATCTGCCGGACCGCGGTCGGGGACAGCCTCCGGTCGGTCACCTACTTCACGCGGGACGACTACGATCAGGTCTACCTCCGGAGCGACCTGGCCCAGGACGCCGACCTCTCGACCTTCGTCGGCTACGAGTGGCGGGACTTCAAGACGACCCGCGACGCCTACCACAACTCCGAGCTCGGCGACTACGCCTACACGATCCGTCGCTTCGACAACGGCTACCTCCTCCGCGTGACCACCCAGCACGACGGCGTATTCGTCACCGCCGACGACATCGGCGACTCGGGCTTCGAAGAGGTCGCTGCGGCGCTCAGAGAGACGCTGACGGAGCGGTAGGGGCCGGTCGCAGGTTCAGACCGGCGCAGACCAAGGCTGTACTCGAGGGCCGTGTCGACCTCCTCCATTCGCTCGACCGGAACTGACCCGAGGTTCTCGCTGATTCGGTGGTCGATCGATACGGTTCTGAGTTGGCTACAGTTGACGACTGAATCCTCGCGGAGGGCACACTCTGCAGCGTCCAAGCGAACCTCGAATGGGTACAGTCGCTCACTGAGGGACGTCGTACACGGCACGACAATGGTCGTCGGAGCGTTCTCATTGCCGACGTTGTTTTGTACCACGAGGCATGGTCGCCGGCCGCGCTGTTCCGACCCGTTCGTCGGGTCGAGGTCAACGACAACGAGATCGCCACGTCGAACCCGCATCACCACTCCGGAGCGTCTCCGAGATCCTCGTCCGCCTCGCGTGAGACCCCGTCCATCGACTCTGCCAACCGCCGGGTATGGTCAGCACGCCGACGATAGCCTTCCGCGAGTTCCTCCCGAGTTACCGGTCGTTCGATGACAAGCCGGCCAGCTTCCTCGTGTATTTCGACGTGGTCGCCACCCTGGATCCCAAACCGCTCCCGGAGGTCTTTCGGGATCGTCACCTGCCCTCGTTCACCAACGACGCGACGGTCGCCCTCACTCAAACATATTCATACGCATCACTGTTTCGGCGGCCCCTCCGTTCGAGGAGTATTCGGCCGGTCTTATCCCAGCCGCCTGGCGGCCAGGTCCACGTCCGTCGGCGTGTTCACGTTGAGCCGCCAGCCGGGGAACTCGACCGCCAGGACGGTGTGCCCGGTCCGGGCCAGCCGGTCGATGGCGTCGGCGAGCTCGAGCTCCCCGCGCGCTGATGGCTCGACCGCCGCCAGCGCTTCGAAGATCGCCGGCGAGAACACCTGGACCCCCGTCATGGCCGTCAGCGACGGCGGATCGTCGGGCTTCTCGACGACGGACCGGACGCGGCCGTCCGCCACGACGACGACGCCGGTCTCCCGGGCGACCTCGCGGGGGACGTCTTCGACGGGGATCGTCGCCGCCGGGGCCGCCGCCCGGTGACGTTCGACGACCGTCGAAAGGTCGGCGTCGATGACGTTGTCGCCGTTGACCACGAGGACGTCGCCGTCGACGTGGGGCTCGGTCAACGCGACGGCGTGTCCCAGCCCGAGGGGCTCGGCCTGCCGGACGTACTGCAGCGGCGTTCCCCGAAACGACTCACCGAAGCGCTCGATGATCGCGTCCCCGCGGTAGCCGATCACGACGACGATCGCCTGCACTTCGAGGGGCACGACCGCGTCGAAGACCCACGCGAGGAGCGGCCGTCCGGCGACCTCGACCAAGCCCTTCGGCCGCTCGGCCGTCAGCGGCCGCAGACGGGTGCCTTCGCCGGCGGCGGGGACGACGGCCTGCACGATGCTGGCCAGCATCGCCAGACAGGTGAGGGTTTCGCCGCCAGATATCGTCGAACGTCGATACCAAGTATTATTATACGTCGATGAATAGCCGAGAGCGATGATGGCGACGCAGACCCGGCGGGGCGCGACCGGCCGGGAGCTCCCCACCGACCTCTCTCCGACCGGGAAGCTGGTCTACCTCTACCTGGTCGAGCGAGGTCGGGCGACGTCGGCAGAGTTGAAGCGTGACCTCGGGATCCCCCAAATTCGACTGTACCCGGCCCTCGAGTCCTTGGAGCACGAGGACCTCGTCGAGCGAGCCGGCGGCCGATTCGGCGTCCCTCGCTGAGGGGCGGCCGAGACCGGCGGACCTTTCCACCGACCCCGCCTAGCTGCAGCCATGAGCGACCGCGAGCGCCTCGAGGCAGCCCTGGCGGGCCACGACGCCTTCGATCGGGACGGCGAGGCGTTCCTCGTGCGCACGACGGCCGTCGAGGGCCGGGTCCACGTCGAGGAGCGCTCCGTGGGCCTCGTCCTGGCCGTCACCGCCACCGTCCCGACGATCGACGCCGTCGTCGCGGACGAGACCGTCGCCCCGGTGGTCCAGGAGGGCTGGCTCGAGACGTTCGAGCGCCGCCTCGAGGACGTCGGCGGGGTGACGCGGGGGGAGCCAGCGCCCCCGACGGCGACGCTCGAGGGGTCGGACGTCGTCGTCGAGACCACCCTCGACGGCGACCGGCCCAGCCGGGCCGTGACCGACGCCAAGGCCATCGTCGAGTACGTGGAGGGAACGTTCGTCGAGGGGCTCATCCCGGGCTACAGCTACCGAGAGCCGGCGTCGAGGCTGTTGGACCGCGCGCGCTCGACGGGCGAGCGATAGCGGCTCGCCGTCCGCCGAGCCCTAGTCCATCGCGAGGTACGTCTGCGTGCTGTCGACGCCCTCGATCTCGTGGATGCCCTCCGCGGCGACGGCCTTCACGTCCTCCGTCGAGTCGACCTGGAGCTTCGCGATGAGGTCGACGTCGCCGGCGACGATGTGGACCTCCACCACGCCGTCGAGCGCCGCGATGTCGTCCCTGATGCGATCCGCCTCGCCCGAGAGCGATTTGACCATGACGTATGCCGTGACCACGTTCAGTCACCTCCGGTTACTGCGAGCCCGCCGCCGCCGACGATGATCCGGTGGACCTCCTCGAGCACGTCGAAGTCGGCGAGCACCGCGATGCGGTCGCCCTCCTCTAGGGAGTCGTCCGAGAGCGGGATGCCCATCTGCTCGCCCGACTTCCCGAAGGCGAGCACCCGCGAGTCGCCGGGCAACTCGAGCTCGCCGATCGTGTAGCCGAGCATCGGGGAGTCGGCCGTCACGGTGAGCTCTAACACCTGGAGCTCCGGCGTGATGTCGAGGATGGCCCGGACGTTCCCCCCGAGGAGCGCGTTCTTCGCGGCGATCGCGCCGAGCCGCTCGGGGTAGATGATCTCGTCGACCTCCGCGGAGTACTCCCGATAGATGCCCTCCCGGTAGTCCTCGTCGACGCGCAGGACCGTCCGGCAGCCGTGATGTTTGCCGATCATGCACGCCGCGAAGTTGACGTTCAGGTCGCCGGAGAGCGCCCCGATGGCGTCCGCCTCCTCGATGCCGGCTTCCAACAGGACGTCCTCGTGGGAGCCGTCGCCCTCGATCACCTCGAGCCCGCGATCTCTGGCCCGGTCGGCTCGCTCGGCATCCCGCTCCACCACCACCACGTCGTGGTCCTCCTCGGCGAGGACGCGTGCCGTCCGGAGGCCGACCCGGCCGGCGCCAACGATGACGAACCGCATGGCGGGGAGGAGGAGCCGGTGAGGTATAAGTGCTTGCGCCGGACGCCGGTCAGTCCGCCTCGGTCGCCCGGGGCTCCGTGTGGCCGGACTCGGACTCCGAGAAGGTCGTCGGCAGGTCGACCTCGAGGACAGACACCGTGACGTAGGGGGCGATGAAGCCGATGGAGTACCCGAGGAGGTGGGTGTAGAGGTTGAGCACGCTGCCCGCGGAGGCCGGACTCGGCGGGAAGGCCGCGAAGGGGACCAGCACGAAGACGCCGAGCCCGGCAGCAGTGAGTTCGAGCCCGTCGGACCGGAGCGCGGTGTCGAGTTGCCCACGAAGGGACGCCTCCCCGCCGAGCTCGGCGAGGTATAGAACGGCCGCGAGAGTGGCCGCCGCCGCGAGACCGAGCCGGATCCGCGGGTCCGGGACGGCCAGGGTCGCGATGAGGCCCGTGCCCGCGAAGAAGAGCCCGGGGGCGTGGTGGACGCTCGTGGTCTGCCCGGGGCGATGGCCCGCGCCGGCGATCAGCAGCAGCGCCAGGAGCCCGAGGAAGGCCATGTTGATGCCCGAGAAGCCAAAGCCGACCCGCGGCCGCTCGAAGAGGAGGTTGAGGCCCGAAAGGGCGATCGGCAGGACGAGCAGGAAGGTGAGGAAGGCGGCCCAAAAGAGGTCCCGGCGGTTGGCTCGACGGGCCACGAGGTAGGTGACCGGGACGACCAGGAGGTAGACGACCAGGTTCGTCAGGAGGTGCCCGGCCTGGAGGTGGACGAAGTGCATGGTGTAGGCAGTCAGGATGGTCGGTTCCATGTAGGATAGCACGTAGTCGGCGCGGGTTGGCCCGGGAAGCAGGAAGACGCCGACCAAGACGACGGGGATGCAGAGGAGGGCAATGAGATCGAACGGGTTGACCCGTACTCCGTCGGTTGCCATTGATGCGGATGTCTACAGGCGAAGGGGGGATAATCTCTCGGTGGTAAATATCAGATGTGATTTTTATTACCTATGATCACTCAAGTCAGGTGGTTCTAGTCTGTTGAACTCGATAGATGGACGCGTTTCAGACAAAACCCGACCGTTTGACTGGCGATCCTACCGACCACGCGTCTCGACCTCGACGGCTTCTCTGGAAACCTTCACGACGGCATCGACGAGGACCTTGAGGCTGGCGACGGTTTCATCGTCATGGGCCTGCGGATCGAGGTGGTAGTGCGCCGCGACCCCGTTGGCCGTGACGAGGTCCGTCAACACGTGAAGGAACTGGAACACCGTCTGCCGACTCGAGTGGTGGAGCAAGGGAGTGACCGAATCGAGGCAGAGGACCGCATCTGCCGATGGATCGCCAGTCAAGGGGTCGCTCAGGAGCGTCCCGAGCTTGGTCAGGTTGCCGGGGTCGGGGACGGTCGCCGTTGATATCGGGGCCGACTCGGCAGCGCCTCTTGCACCTGACCGGGTTCGCTCGCCAACGCACACGAGCTGGGCGTTTTCGGGGTCCGCTGTTGTCTGGTCGAGATGCGTGGAGCACCATCGAGCCGGCGTCTCGGTGGTGGTCACGCCGACAAGCGTGTCCGGGGCAGGTTCCGCGAGCAGCTCGCCACAGAGGTCCTGCTCACGGTCCCCAGCGGACGTCGCTTGCAGGAGGACGGTGTCGGCGGCGAGGTCCTCGACCGCCTCCACCGTTAGGTGAGTCGCCTCCGGCCGAGAACGATAGCCGCGATTAGGACCATTAGGCCGAGGACGAGGAGCACGATCGTCGAGAGGTCGAATCCACCTGGCTCCTGCACCGGTCCCTCGGTTGTGGCGGTCGGCTGGTCAGTGGCTGGCGGCTCGGGCGTCGCGGTCGGCGTCGCCGTAGCAGTCGCCTGCTGGGGAGCCACGGCCACTCCGAAGAGCGAGAAGCCGTCTGCCTGCCCGCGGAGCGTCGCCCGGCCGTTCGCGACGTCGACGAGCTCGGTGTCGAGCCGCTCCCACGTGTCGCCCTGCCGGTGTACGATGGTCGCGTCCGCGGGGTCCGCGCCGTCGAGCGCCGAGACGGGAACATTCATGGTCACCGTCGCCCGCTCGTTCTCAAGGCCGGCGGGGACCGCGATGTCGACCGCGTGGACCACCCCGCCCGACTCGCCAGCATCGCGGACGGCGTCGGGCACATCGCTGAGTTCGGTGACGGTCACCTGCCCGGCGCCGGAGAGGTCGTTCTCGAAGACGATCTCCTGGACGGTACCGGTCTGGTCCTGGAAGCGGACGGTCGTCCCCGGGGAGGCCGGGTCGGCGTCTTCGATCGCCGCGGTCAAGGTCCGCTGAACGAGATTCTGGGTAACCTCGGGTGGCAGGACCTGCACGGGCTGGGCTGGCGTGGTGGCGGGGGTTGACCCTCCATCGCCGCCGTCGCCACCATCCCCGCCGACAGGCGGCTGGGTCGATTCCGACACCTCGACAGTGCCGGCCAGCGTCCCGTTGACGCCGAGCTCGTAGGTTCCCGCCTGCGACAGCGTCACCGTGAACGTGACGGGTTCGGTGCCGCCAGCGGGGACGGTGACCGTGCGGGTCGACTGCGTGGTCCCGTCGACCTCGAGCGAGACGGTCTGCTGGCCCGCGGCGTCCCCGGCGTTGGCGACGTCGACGGTGACGTCCACGCTGCCGCCGGCGGTGATCGAGCGAGTACTGACCTGTCGGTTCGAGAGCGAGAGGTCGGGCTGGGCCGCCCCGATGCTGAACTCGGAGAACTCGGTCGTCTCCGCCGAGTACACGTACTCGCTCTGGGTTTCGCGGATGGACTGCGTTTCGAGCCGCTCGTAGGCGCCCGTGCCCGCGTCGTAGTGGTAGAGGTAGACATCGGAGCGGCCCGCGTCGCGGCCCGCCAGTGCCGCCTTCGTCACCCGGAAGGTGAACGTGGCGTTCACGAACTTATCCTCGTCGAAGGTCGCGTTGCCAGTCGCCTCGATGTACCGGATCGAGTCGAAGGCGTCCGAGGTTTCGGCGTTGGCGAAGGCTTGATCGTCGCCCTCCAAAGTGACGTTGAAGTCTGCATCTTGGGTCGTCGCGAGCTGGAACCGGTCCATCTGCGCCGGGAGCGCCCGACCGCGATAGACGTCGACCGCGGGCTGGAGCCCATCGACCGGGTCGATGTAGTCCATCGTGACGCTACCGTAGGTAACCCGCACGACGGTGTCCCGGTTCGAGAGGAACACGACCTGCGTGTCCTGTCGGGAGTCGTTCGTCCGAAGGGTCAGCGTGGCGTACTTGCCGCCGGGGGTGGTCGGCGTGAACTCGACCCCGACTGTGGTCTGCTCGCCGGGCTGGAGGACCGTGCCCGTCGGGTCCGTCGTTACTTCGTAGGCGTCGGCGTCCTGGCCCTGGATCGACGCGCCGGTGACCCGCACGCTGGCCGTCCCGGCGAGCCGGTTCCGGAGCGTGACGCTACGGGTCGTCGTGGAGTCGACCAGCACTGTCCCGTACTTCAGGTCCTGCTGGGAGAGTTCGATGGCTGGGGAGACCCCAACGCCCGTCATGTCGACGTCGACGGCCTGCTCGGCCGCGTCGGTGTCGTTGCTCTGGACCGTGAGCGTCGCCGTCCGATCGGCCCGCTGGTGCGCGAGCGTGACGTCAGCTGGGGTGGACTCCGGGGCGAAGCGAACCTGGAGCAGCCGGCTGCCCTTCGCCGGCACGACGACCGACCCGGTGACCGCGGCGAACTGGTCCGTGTCGCCGGCCGAGACGGACACGTCGCTGACGTCGAGCGGTGCGTTCCCGGTATTGTTCACCCGGATCGTCCGGTCGGTCGCGTTTGCTAGCCGAGTCTCACCGAAGTCGACGCTCGATTGGTCCAGTTCGATGTCGGGCCCGATACCAGTCACGCCGAGCGCGCTGGTCAGGGCCTGGCCCGTCGCGTTCGTCTCGACCTCGAGGGTCGCCGAGAGGCTGTCCCTGATGCTCGGCGTCGCGTTCACCTCGAAGGCGACCGAATCGCCCGGGCGAACGATTGTGCCGGTGGCGAGGTCGGTCTCGAAGGCGGCCGAGTCGCTCCCCGTGATCGAGACGCCAGTCACGCGGTAGGCCGCGGTGCCGTCGTTCTCGAGACTGTGCGTGGTCTCTCGGGTAGTGCCCACGCCGACCTGTCCGAAGCTCACCGACGCGTCGGAGAACCGAGCGTCGGCCTCGATGCCGGACCCATTGAGGGTGAACTGCAGTGAACCGACGTCGGGGTCGGACACCTCGTCGAAAGTCAGGGTGGCTTGCACCGTGCCTTCCGCGGACGGGGCGAAGGTGAGCGAGTACGTGATCGACTCGCCCGGCGCCAGGTAGGCCGTCGATGGAGCATTGACGACCGAATAGGCGCCCGCGCCGGTCACGCTCGGCTCCCCGAGCGTCAGTACCGCATCACCGTCGTTCGTGACGGTCAGCGTCTTCTGGGTCGCACTCCCCGTCCGAGTGGCGTCGAAGTCGATGGTGCTCCCGTCGGACAGGGAGGGCGAGGCGTTGGGCACCGCCGGCGTCGCGGTAACCGGAACGGCGAGGTCGTTCGCGTTCGTCTGGACGGAGACGCTCGCGCTCAGTGCCGTCTGCTGGCTCGGCGTCACGGCGACGGTGTAGGTCTCCGTCTCGCCGGGGACGAGCGAGGTCGAGGTGTCGCCAGCGACAATCGAGACCTGCCCAGCGTCGGTGCCAGCCGGGCTGGCATCCGTGATCTCCAGGGTGACGCCGCCATCGTTCGTGACGGTCAGCTCCTGGGTCACCGTCTCGCCGTACGTGACGTCGCCGAAGGCGAGCGGCGAGGGCGAGGGCGAGGCCTCCGGTTCTGCCCCGTTGCCGCCGAGGCTGACGTTCAGCGTGGGCTTGTCCGGGTCGTTCGTGGCTATTTCGAGCGTCGCAGACTGGGATCCCTTCGCGGTCGGGTCGTACCGAACGACGACGACCGAGGAGCCACCGCTCGCAATCGGCGATGCTGGCTGACTCGCGATCGAGTAGGCGTTCGAGCCCTGGACGCTCGCCGTGGCGGTGAGCTCCGTCCCGTGGGTGTCGACATTCGAGATCTCGACCGCGGCGGTGGAGGTGCCGCCGTCCACGGCGACGTAGCCGAGATCCAGGCTCGTCCGGTTGAGCTCGGCGGCCGGCGGGACGGCGCTCCCGTTCAGGACGGCCGACGTCGACGCTCCGTTCGAACCGCTGACCGAGAGCGTCGCCCGGTGGTCGCCGACGGCATCCGGCTGGTACGTGACGTCGATAGTCGTGGTCGATCCTCCAGCGAGAGACGACGGGACGCTGCCCAGGGTGAACAGCGTCTCGTTCTGCCCGCCGAGTTGGGCGCCCAAGTTGTTGATTTGTGCTCCACCATCGTTCCGAAGGGTGATCGAACTGGTCTCCGTCGCGCCCGCGGCGATCGAGTCGAACGAGAGGGTCGAGTCACCCACCACGACAAGCGAGGAGGTCGTGCCGTTCCCGGCGAGGGTGACGGGTACAGACGTCTCGTCGACGTCGTCGATCCCACCGGCGTCGTTGGTCTCCAGCGTGAGCGTTCCGGTCTGATCGCCCGTGCCCGCCGGCGAGAACGACACGGTGACCGTTCGCGAGTCACCGCCTGGAACGGTCAGTTGCTTCGGGGCCCCGACGAGACTGAACTGAGAGTCGTCGATGGCGTCCTGTAGGTCGACCTGGAGCGGGAGCGTGCCAGTGTTGTCGACCTGGAGGTCCGCCGTGGCCGTCGATCCGACCGGCGTCTCACCGAAGTCGAGCGATCCAGTAACGTCGAGTTCACGCGCCTGAGCGCTCCCGTTCAAGGACCACGTCGTGTCGCCGAGGTTCGTCGAGAGGGTCAGGGTTCCGGTGGGGTTCCCCGTCGCGTCGGGGGCGGCCGTCACCGTGATCGCCCTGGACTGCCCCGGCGCCAGAGTACCGGTTCCCACGCTCGCGCTATAGGCGGAACCGGGCACCGAGACGCCCGAGATCGTGAGGTCAGCCGTGCCGTCGTTGGTGACGATGACGTCGATCGAGCGCGTCGCGTCGACAGCGACGGTCCCGAACTCGATCGTGTCGCCGGCCGGAACGGACGTGTCGAGGCCTGCGGCACGGCCGGTCCCGCTCAGCCTCACCGCCCGGGTCGTCGCGAAGCTGTCGTTCGTCGAGAGGGACAGCCTACCGGCCTCGATGCCACCAGCACTCGGGGCGAACTCGACCGAGACGCTGGCTGTCGCCCCGGGCGCGATGGTCGTCGGCAGGCCACTGGCGGTGAAGGTGCCATCGGCGGACCCGGAGACGCTCAGCGGCCGATCGCCGTCGTTGGTGATTGAGACCGTCTGGGTGGTTGTATTCCCCACGTCGGCCTCGAACTCGACCGGCTCGGTCGTGGACACGTCGAGGACGGGTCCGGTGCCCTCGCCGGAGAGCTGGACGGTGACGGTCCCCTGGCCGGCTGCGTTGGTCTCGACCGTCAGGTTGGCCGACGCCGTCTCGCGCTTGGTCGGCACGTACGCGATGGTGACGGTTTGGGTCTCAAGCGGCGAGAGCGTTGCCGGCGTATCGCCGGCCACGAATTCGAACTGGCCCCGATCGGGCCCAGAGAGCTCGAATGCGGCGAGCCGGAGGGGCTCGTCGCCGCTGCTCGTGAGCCGGACCGAGAGCCGCTTCGACTCGGATTGGTCGGGCGTCGCGGGGACCCCGCCGAAGGCCATCTTCGACCGGTTGGCGCTGACGGCCGCCGGCCCACCCCCTGGTTGGCCGAGGAAGGGCTGGAAGGTGACGTTCTCCGAGACTTGGACGCCGGTACCAGGCCCGGCCCCGCTCGGGCCGCTGGGGGCGCCCCAATAGTTGAACGTGGCGTCGGTCACGTTCCCGGTGTCCTTGTTCAGGACGCCGTAGTCGACGTCAACGAAGCTACTGTTGTGGACCTCGGTCTCGTCGGCTGGCGCCACACCGGTGTCGGTGATGCTGCCGTCAGCGCTGTCGATGCCGACGGCGACGCCGTCGTAGTCGAGCCCCACGACGTTCGAGAACTTGACGTTCTGGACCAGGACGTCGGTCGGTAGTCCTAGGCTGAGGTTCGATGACGGCGTCGAGACGACACCGTAGGACCAGGAACCTCGGATGTCCTGGATCGTCGAGTCCCGAACGGTGACGTTCGAGACGCCCGCCTGGACCTTGATCCCATCGGCCCCAGAGGCGGGTTGAACGACGTCCTGGATGGTGACGTTCTCGATCAGCACGCCGTCAACCGGGTTGCTCCCGTAGATGTGGATTCCCTCGACGGCCTCGGTCGTGCTCTGGTTCCGGAGGCGTTCGATCGTGACGTTCTCGACTACGATCTGTTCGTCCGTATCCTGATCCACCGAGATGCGGATGCCGTCGACGCGGGACTCGGCCGTCGCGTTCGTGATCGTGAACCCGCGGAACGTGATTCCGTCCGTCTGGAGGTCAACCCGTCCCTCGATCGTCGCGCCGTTGCCAACGACGGTGAGGTTGTTACCGACGTCCAGGTCCTCGTCGTAGGTGTCGGGGATGACGGCGACTGTGTCGCCACCGCTGGCGTCGTCTAGGCCACTCTCCACGCTGGCGGAAATCCGAGCGTTGGAAGCGACGTACGATCCCGAGGCGAACTCGTTGTTCTCGACCAGACCCCCCGCCTCGAGCGGGGAGGCAGTCACGTCGTCGAAGTGGAACCCGGTGTTGTTCCTGAAGGTCGAATCGACGACCGTCACGTTCTCGGGCGTGGTGATCGCCTTGCCCGGCTCGCCGAAGCGGAGTCCGTTGAACGAGTCGGCGATCGTGACGTTGTCGATGGTGAGCCCACGGAGGTATCCGGGGTTCGTACTGTATGAGGAGTCGTCCCGACCCTTGATCGCGATCGCGGCCGAGAACGACGGGTTACCGTCGTAGGGGGAACCCTTCGCGACGTTCCGGACCGTGGAATCCCGGATGGTGATGTTGGTGTAGTTGCCACCTTTCAGGTTGATATCGAGGGCGTTGACGAACCCGTAGTCCGGGCCGGCCACACCGTCGATGTTGAGCCCCTCGAACGTCGCGTTCGAGAGCTTCTCGAGGTAGATGGCCTTCCGCTCGTTGTCGATCCAGTGAGTGTCCTGGAAGTGAACTCGATCGAACTCGCCATTGGCGTGGTCCTCCGCGTTCCCGGCGACGTACATGCCGATGTTCGAATCGTTCACCTTCGTCTCACGGAGGGTGAAGTTCTCGACGTGGGCACTCTGGCTGATCCTGATCGCGTCGTGGCCGTCCGTCATGGTCAGGCCGCGGATGGTCGTGTCGTTCGACCTGACGACGAAGACGTGCAGCTTCCCGCTCGATGTACTGTTCTTCGCGTCGACGACGGTGTGCTCCATGCCGCTGCCGATGATGGACACCGGCTGATCGAGGGTGATACCACTCTCGTTGTATGTCCCGCTCCGGACGCTGATGGTGTCGCCGGGGTCGGCAGCGTCGACGGCGGCCGAGATCGTGTCGAAGTCGCTCGGGCCGTCGTCGTCGACGATGATGTCAGCCATCCCGGTCGACTCAGTGTTGAGGGTCGTCAGACCCTCGTCGACGTAATACGGCTCAACGCTGACGTTCTCGGAGACGCTGACACCGAATCCGGTGTAGGAGCCGTTCGGGCCGCTGGGAGCGCCCCAATAGTTGTGGGTCGCATTGAGCGTGTCTGGGTCGACAACGGTCTCGGTGTTGTATATCACCTGGCCGTCCCTGATGCGGTTGTTCTCGACCCGATGGTCGCCGAGGTCGCCGTAGTCGTGTAGGTAGAGCGCGATTTCGTCCTTCCAGATCGTCGGCACCTCGTTACCGATCGAGATTCCATCGATGTCGTTCCCGACGATGGTGAAGTTTTTCGGCCCTACATTGGGATCGACTCCGGTATCCGACGAGAAGTCGATGGCGCTCGCCCCGACGACGTGCTCGCCGCCGATGTTCCTGATCGTGTTGTCTTCGATGACCAGGCCGTCGAACCGCTCGTTCGGGTTAATGGCTTTTGCCACCACTTCATGCGACGACGGGATGCCGGTGATATTCCGGATGACGTTGTTCCTGACCGTGACGTTCGTCGCGGTCTCGTCAGGCGTGTTCTTCATGTCGAGGGAGATGCCGGATGGGCGGTACCCGTCACTGATGTCCTCGACGATGTTTTCTTCGATGAGGATGTCCTCGACAGCAACCGATGGTTCCAGCCGGATGCCATACTGTCCGTGGGTGGTGGTGCTGTCCAGGTTCGTGGTGACCGTGAACCCGCGAACCGTCACACCGGAAGACTTGATCATAACACCCTCATACGCATCGGCCGCAATCTTCGTTGACTGCGGGCCATCGGTGGACTCGAGCGTAATGTTCTCGTTGGAGATCGTCACGCTCTCCTCGTAGGTCCCGGGGTGGACGGAGACGCGGCCGCCGTCATCGGCGCTGTCCACCGCGTCCTGGATGTTCGCCCATAGCGTGGTGGGTAACTCCGGGACCTGGCCGTCGTAGGCGACGGCCAGGGTGTCGAAGCTGTTGTTCGAGGTCGTCGACTCGTCGCCGCCGATACGCTGATCCTGAATGTGGTACCCGACGTTGTTCTTAAACACCGTATCCTGTACGGTGATCCCCGACGGCTCCGGGTAGGGTGATCCTGGCTCACCGAATCGCAGCCCATTGAATGAATCCCGAATCGTAACCCCTTCGAGGTTCACGTTGTCGAGCCTGGCGGGCTCGGCGCCGTAGTTCGTGTGGGTGGATTCGCCGCGCGCCTTGATGGCCACGGCCGCGGAGAACGATGGCTTGGACGGGGAGCCTTCCTCGACACCCTCGACAGTAGTGTCTCGGATGCTGATGTTCTGATAATCGCCATCCTTGAGGTTGATGTCGATGCCGTTGTTGAACCCGTAGGTGTCGCTGGTGACACCGCTGACGAGTGAGGATTCGATCACGAGATCGCTGGCTTTCTCGATGTAGAACCCCTTTCGCTGGCTGTCGATCAGACTGACGTTAGTGAACGTCGAGCCACGGAAGTGGCCGTTGTCGTCGTCAGCAGCGGTGTTCGGCGAATTCCCTTGGATGTAGACCGCGATGTTCGCATCTCTAACCGTCACGTCCTGGACGAGCAGATTGTCGATCGGGGTCGGGCGGTCGACCTCGATGGCTTCTTTCGGATTGTCTACCGTGAAGCCAGTGATGACCGTATCATTCGTCGCCAACTCGAAGACGTCACTCCCACCAGCATCGAGTGTGGTGTGCGATTGCCCGGCGCCGCGAATCGTCAGCGAGTCGTTGACCACCGTGACCGGGGCCGTCGTGAACGTCTCGGCCGGGAAGTCCACGACACTGCCGTCCTGAAGGCCGGCCTGGTCACTCTCGAAGGCGGCCTGGAAGCTCGTCATGTAGTGGACGTTCGCTCCCGCTGGCCGGCTGTCCACCATCACCAATCCGCCGTTGTCCTCGATGTCGAGCGTCGCCGTCGGGTCGACTGACGTGTACCCGGGGCCGGTCACCCAGATGGCGTCGTCGTCGCTCGGCGCCGGCGTGATCGAGTTGTTTCTGATCGTGACGCTCTGGCTGGGTTCCAGGAACACCCCGATGTCGCCACCGTCCAGACTGTTGTTGACGATGGAGGTGTTGTCTGGTGATGCCGTTGAGACGACGGTGTTCTTCCCTTGGAATAGGGCGATGAACGAATGGCCTTCGTCGCCCGTGCGGGAGAACTCGTTGTCTCTGATGATGGTGTCGTCGCCTCGGACGACGATCGACGAGCTACGGGGAGAGGTCGCAGGGACGTTCACCATACGGATTGAATCGACCGTGGTCCCCTCACCTGTGATGTTGAGAATCGGGCTCGCGCCGACCCCATCCCAGGCGAGACCGCGGAGTGTCGACCCATCGGCCGACACCTTAACCGGCCCCGTGATATTTGCCGGTCCTTCTCCGGCTATCGTTACCTGCTTATCGGCGACGAAGCCGCCGTATGTCCCGGGGGACACCTTGATGGTATCGCCCGTGGAGGCATTGTCGATCGCTGCCTGAATCGACGAGTAGTACGTGTCAGAGTCGACGTTCTCGACCGGAGATGTGGCGGTCCCGTCTGGGGCGTCGAGCCACGGGGAATAGTCGACTGACGTGCCAGCTACATCGGTGTAGATGTATGTTCCAGAGCCTGGCCCATCTCCGGACGGCCCATCGGCACTACCCCAGTAGTTCCCCTCCGCGTTGAGTTCTTCATCGTTGAAGGTGTAGACTTCGAACGCATCCCCCTCGATAGAGTTCTGAGTGACAGCATGGGCACTCCCGAAGGTGGTCTCGTATCCACCAAAGAACACCGCAGTCGCTGGGTACACACCATCGGAGTGGATCGTGTGGATAGTGTTGTCCTGGATGGTGAAGTTCGACGGGCCGTGCTCATTGCCGTCGATCGAGTCGTGTTCGAGGATCGCCATCCCACGGGGCTTACTCGTGCTGGATGGATCGCCGATGTCGTAGACTTCGTTGTCTTCGATCAGGATGTTGGTGACCTTTCCAACGAGTTCGATCCCTCTCGCCTTCTCGTCATGGTCCGTTCTATTCTCGACCGTCACGACGTCCCGGATCGTGTTCCCGCGGATCTCGACGGAATCAACACCGGGTGAAGTCTGGCTCACGACCGAGATGCCGACTGCACGGTCCGTCCCACCGTCTTCGATGTTCTCGATCAGGTTACCTTCGACGACGCTGTCGTCCGCCCCCGTTTCGACGAGAATCCCGTGCGTCTCCTCAGCCGCGGTTCCCTGGCCGATAGCGTGAATCCGATTGTCCCGGATAGTCGTGTCCTTTGGCGCATCGTTGAAGTCCCCGACGAAAATCCCGCGCCGCTCACCATCTTGGATCGTGAACCCGTCGATTGTGACGTTGGTCGCGTCGGGCTGGATCTTAATTACGTTCGTAGCGCCCGCCCCAGAAATAACCGTATTAGCCCTACTCCCAGTGCTTGTCAATCTTAGATTCGACGTCCCAATGGTGAGTTGCTCGGAATAGGTTCCAGGGTCAACCTCGATAGTGTCGCCACTGCTCGCATGATCGATTGCCGCTTGAATCGAGGAGTAATCCGCACCCCCGTCGTCGTCAACAGTGATTGCACTCGCCCCGTGGTTCGCCGCAGCCGTCCCCGTGAGCGTCACCCCCGCGGTCATCACAGAGGTTACCATGATGACCGTCAGCGTCAGCGCCCGAAGCTTGCCCCCCGTCATTCGTCTGTCGTGCCAGCGGCACACACGCACCCGGGGCTTGGGTAAGCGGGCATTTATTCGACGGTTGGCGCCGGCGCACACATATTCTAATCTACCAACTGGTATGATTCATGCGCCGCTACACCCGGTTTAGAATTGGTGGTATTCGCCGATAGATTCTGGACCTTACTAGGGCGTTAAAACCTGATTTCGGCCATTATTCACCAATTTGACCGTATATTAGGAAGTGGTATATAAGTGATAAACTAGTTTGTTGTTGCTTCTCGTTTTTTCTATTAACCATCCGATAATATCGTGTTAGCAACCTCTAAACAGTTTCATCCGCAATGTATTCATCGCTCACACCGAGGCGAGCTCTCGGAAGCCAAGATCTTGGTGGTGCCGATCGAACTCGCTCAGTTCCTCATCGAGGAGCTCCCGATAGCCCTCAAGCTCGACGAGGAGGTCGGCGTACTCCTCGCTGGTCGCTAGCTCGTCCGATGACAGCCGGGCCTCTAGCGCCGCCTTGCGTCGGGCGAGATCGTAGAACTCGCCGATGTCTCGGTCGTACTTCGCTACCTCGGCGAGGCGGGAGACGGCGTCGACGACGTTCTCCGGCCGAACAGGCCGGAGCAGGTAGTCGTCGGCCTGGCCCGCCACCACCGGATCCGCTTCAGGACCGAGGACCAGCGCGACCCGTGGGTCGGCCCCACGCTCGCCGAGACTGGACACGAAGCGGTCGTACTCCAGGCCCGATGTGGCCCGGTCCAGGAGCACGACATCCACATCCATGTCGACGAGCTCGATGGCCTGTGTGGCGTCGTAGGCCCGCCGGATTTCGTAGGAAGTCCGGAGCGACGTCGCGAGGACCTCGGCGAGAGCCCGCTCTCCGGAGACGATCAGGATGATGGGTCGGTGCGTCGGGTCCCCAGGCATGGTTACTCCCGTCGGCCGGCCTCCCGAGACGAGGGCCGCCACCGAGGCCACGTCATCGTCCTCGCCTGCGCGCGAGCGCCAGCGCGGCCACGAGCCCGAGGATGATCGCGCCGAGCACGAGGACCGTCGTCGTGTCGAAGCCGGCCGGCTCTTCCGTCAATACCGCCTCGGTCTCGGGTGGGGTTGCCGTCGGGACCGGCGTCTCCGTCACGGTGTCCGTCGGCGTCGGGGTCTCCGTCGGCGCCGGCGTCACTTGCCCCCGCTCGAGGACGACGCCGAAGAGCGAGAAGCCGGGCGTCTCTGCCCGGAGGACGACCAGGTCGTCGGTCGCGCTGAGGAGCTCGGTGTCGAGCCGACGCCAGGTACCGCCATCGCCCCGGTGGACGATCGTGGCCCCCGCGGGGTCGGCGTCGCCGAACCGGGGCCGCGGCACGGCGAAGGTCAGCGTCGCCGGGGCGTCCCGGAGCGCGGGGGGCACGGTGATGTCGACCGCGTGGACCAGCTCGCCCGGTGCCGAGGACACCGCGTCCGCCGGCAGCTCGCGGAACTCCGTGACGACGACGTCGCCGGAGCCGCCCTCGGCGGAGAAGGTGATCTCCTGGAGGCTCGAGCGGTCGTCGAACCGGACCGTGGTCCCGGGCGTCTCGGGGCTGGCATCGACGATCGCGAACCGGACCAGCCGCGAGACGATGCTCGACGGGTAGCCCGTCGTCCCGGTGGGCTCCCGGGCCACGTCCCCATCGCCGCCGCTGGCGGCCGTCGCGGCCCGCACGACGACCGTCCCCGCCGACGTTCCGTTGACGGACAGCGCGTAGGTGCCGGGGCTGGCCGGCCGGAACCGGTACGTCGCGGTCTCTGATCCGCCCACGGCGACGGTCACGGTTTGAGTGTCCACCTGGCTGCCGTCGACCTCGAACGTCACCGTCGTGTCACCGGCGGCGTCCCCGTCGTTCGCCACGTCGACGGAGACGTCGACGGCTTGGCCCGTCCGGATCGACGTCGCGCTCAGGCGCTCGTTCGAGAGCGACAGCCCGGGCCGGCCGACGCCGATGCTGAATTCCGAGAAGGCGGTGGTCGTCGCCGAGTAGACGTACTCGGTGCGGGTCTCGCGCTCGAACTGCGTCGAGAGTCGCTCGTAGCGGCCGGCGTCCGCGTCGTAGTGGTAGAGCGCGGCCTGGGACCGTATGGCGCCGAGCGTCGAGAGCGCCGACTTGCGCACCCGGAACGTGATCGTCGCGTTCTGGAACTCGTTCGCATCGAGGTTCGTCGTCGTCGCCTCGACGTAGCGGATCGAGTCGAACGCGGCCGAGCTCTCGGCGTGTCCGAAGTCGTCCGCGCTCGTGTCGAGTCGGACGCTGAAGTCCGGGTCCTGGGTGGTGGCGATCCGGAAGGCGTCGAGCTGGGCGGGCTCGTTCAACCCGCGGTAGATGTCGACTTCGGGTTGCAGGCCGTCGACGGGGTCCGTGTAGTCCATCGTGACGCTGCCGAACGTGACCGAGACGATGGTGTTCCGGTTCGAGAGGAAGACCACCACGGTGTCCTGCCGCGTGTCGTTGGTCCGGACGGTCAGCGTCGCGAACTTGGGGCCGGTCGACTGCGGGGTGAAGGCTACGGACACCGGCGTCGACTCACCGGGTTGGAGCACCGTGCCGGTGGGATCGGTCGCCGGCCGGACGGTGTAGGCGCTCGCGTCCGGCCCCCCGACCGCGACGCCAGTGATCTCGACAGGCGCGGTGCCCCGGAGGCCGTTCCTGAGCGTGACGGTCCGCCGCGTGGTCGACCCGACGAGCACGGTCCCGTACTTGAGGCCCTTCTGTGAGACGTTGAGCGCGGGCGTCACCCCGGTCCCCTGGAGGTTGACGTCGAGAGCCTGCTCGGCCACGTCGGTGTCGTTGCTCTCGACGGTCAGGGTCGCCGTCCGGGCCGTCGCCTGGTGGGCCAGACTGACGTCGGCCGCGGTCGTGCCCGGGGCGAACTGGAGCTCGATCTCGCCGCTGGCCTTCGGGGGGACGACTAGCGACTCGGTCACCGCGACGAACTGGCCGGTCTCGCCCGACGAGAGAGAGACGTCGGTCACCGAGAGGGGCGCGTTCCCCGTGTTGTTGACCACGAGCCTGCGGTCGGCCGTATCGCCCAGCCGGGTCTCGCCGAAGTCGACGCTGGTGGTCGAGAGCTCGATGTCCGGACCGACGCCGGTGACGCCGAGGGCGCCGGTGAGTGGGTCGCTGCCCGCGTCGGTCTCGACCTCGAGCGTGGCCGATAGGGGCCCCCTGAACGCCGGTGACGCCTCGACGGTGAAGGTCTGGGACCCGCCGGATCCGACGACCGTGCCGGTCGGGAGGCCGGTGACGGTGAACGTGCCCGCGTCTTCACCGGTGACGGTCACGTCGGTCACCGTGACGGCCGCGCCGCCCGCGTTCGTCACCGCGAGCGAGCGCGAGGCGCTCGAGCCGACCGCGACCTGGCCGAACCGCACCGAAGGGGTCGAGAGCCGGGCGTCGGCCTGGACGCCGGTCCCGGTGAGGCTGTAGGCGAACGAGGCCCGGTCCGGGTCGGACACGTCGTCGAAGGTGAGGGTCGCGGCCGCGGTACCCGTCGCGGTGGGCGCGAAGGTGAACGAGTACGTGACCGATTCGCCCGGCGCGACGTAGGCGGTCTCCGGCGCGTTCACGACCGAGAACGCCCCGGCGCCCGACCCGGACACCGTCGGTGCCCCGAGCCGGAGGACCGCCTCGCCGGTGTTCTCGACCGTCACCGTCTCCTGGCTCGCGCTCCCGAGGGCGGTGCTCCCGAAGGCGATCGTGCTCCCAGCCGTCGGGGAGGGCGACGCCTCGGGTTCGATCGGGTTCGCCGTGATGACGGCGGACGGGTCGTTCGCGTTCGTGGTGACCGCCAGGCTCGCACTCAGCGGGCCCTGCTGGCTCGGCGTGACGGCGACGGTGTACGTCTCGCTCGCGCCCGGCACGAGCGTGACGCTCGTCCGGCCGCCCACGACCGAGACCTGCCCGGCGTCGGCACCGGTGGGCGCGACCCCGGTCACCCGGAGGGCGATGCCCCCGTCGTTGGTGAGCGTCACCGTTCGACGCTCGGTCTGGCCATAGACGACGTCACCGAAGGCGAGCGTCCCGGTTGAGAGCGTCGCCTCGGGGGAGGCGCCGTTCCCGGTCAGCGTCACCGTCCGGGTCGCCTCGTCGGGGTCGTTCGAGGCGATCGAGAGGGTCGCCGTCTGCTCGCCGTCCGCGGTCGGGTCGAAGGTGACAACCACGGGCGCCGATCCACCGCTCCGGATGGCCGCCGTCGGCCGGCTCGTCACGGTGAACGCGCCGGAGCCCGACACGGTCGCTGAAGACACCGACAGCGCGGTGTTGTGGGTGTCGACGTTCGAGACCCGGACCGCCGCGGCCGAGGTCCCGCCGTCGGTTGCAACGAAGCCGAGGTCGAGACGCGTGCGGTTGAGCGCGATGTCCGGCGGGACCGCCGTCCCGGTCAGCACGGCCGTCGCCCGGGTGCCGCTGGTTCCGGAGATGGTCACCCGCGCCCGGTGCTCCCCGACCGCCGTGGGCCGGTAGGTGACCGGCACCGTGACCGAGGCCCCCGGCGCGAGGGTGGCCGGCACGGCACCGGCCGTGAAGGCGCTCGCGTTCTGTCCGCCGATGCTCCGGGCGAATCCGGTGACGGCTGCACCCCCGGTGTTCTGGACGGTGATCGACTGGGTCTGGGTGGCGCCGGCCGCGATCGGGCCGTAGGCGCGGGTCGAGGCGCCCTGGACAGCGAGCACCGACGTCGTCCCGGTGCCCGTGAGCGCGATCGCGACGGACCGCTCGTCGACATCGTCGGCCCCGCCGGCGTCGTTCGAGGCGAGCGTCAGGGTCCCGCTCTGGGCGCCCGCCGCCGAGGGGGTGAACGACAGCGCGACGGTGCGGGCCCCACCGGCCGGGACCGTGAACCGATCCGCCGTGCCCACGATATCGAACTGTGCGTCGTCGATTCCCGCCGAGAGGTCCACCACGAGCGGGAGGCCCCCGGTGTTTCGGACCGTCAGGTCCGCAGTGTCCGTCGACCCGACGGGCGTGTTCCCGAAGGCCACCGACCCGGCCACGTCGAGCTCCCTGGCGTCGACGGTGGCGTTGAGCGTCCAGCTCGGGTCGGTCGTGGCGTTGGTGTAGACGGTGACCGACTCGGAGAAGGCCCCGATCGCGGTCGGACTGATACTGACGTTGACGGCCACCGACTCGTCCGGGGCGATCGTCGTGTCCTCGGGCGTCGCCGTCACGCTGCCGGACGTGGACACGCCGTTGATCGTCAGGTCGTCCGTCCCGTTGTTGCCCACGACGACGTCGACCGAGACTGTCGAGTCCACCGCGACCGACCCGAAGTCGATCGTGTCGCCGCTCGGCACCGAGGTCTCGACCGCGGGCGCGAGGGCCCGGCCCTGGAGGCGGACCGCCCGCGTCGGCGTGAACGAATCGTTCGTGGTGAGGGTCAGGGTGCCGCTGACGATGCCGCTGGCCAACGGGGCGAAGGTGACGGTCACGTCGGTCGAGGCCCCGACGGCAAGCGGCGAGGTCGGGGACGTGACCGAAAAGTTAGACGACGTCGAGGCGCCGAGCGTGAGCGGCGCGTTCCCGTTATTCTCGACGGTGACCGTCGCGGCGTCGGTGTCGCCGACGGCCGCGGAGAGCTCGACCGGCTCGGTGGTCGTGACGTCGACGCGTGGCGCCCGGCCGACCCCCGAGAGCGGCACCGTGACCGTCCCCTGGCCGGGCGCGTTGGTGGTGATGGTCAGGTTCGCCGAGGCCGCCCCGCGAGCCGTCGGGGCGAACGCGACGGTGACGGTGTGCGTCTCGAACGGGGCCAACGTGACGGGGTCGTCGCCGTCCACGATCTCGAACTGGCCGGCCTCGGGGCCGACGACGTCGTACGTCGAGAGCTTCAGCGACTGGTCGCCCGCGCTCGTGATCTCGACGGTGATCGTCGTCGGGCTCGACCCGTCTGGCGTCGCCGGGACGTCCCCGAAGGCGAGCGTGGACCGGTTGAGCGTCATGGCGGGTGGCCCGCCGCCGGGGGCCGTCAGGAACGGCAGGTAGGTGACGTTCGCCGAGACCGCGACGCCGTCGCCCGTGCCGGCCCCACTCGGGCCGTTCGCCGCCCCCCAGTAGTTCAGGGTGGCGTCCGTGACGTTCCCGGTGTCCCGGTTCACCACACCAGCGTCGAGATCGACGAAGCTGCTGTTGTGAACCTCCGTTTCGTGGCCGGGAGCGACGCCGGAGTCCGTGAGGCTGCCATCGACGCTGTCGACGCCGACACCGACCCCGATGTTCCCACCGAGGCTCGTGATGTCTTGGAAGGTGCTCTCCTCGACGCGGACGTTCGTGGGGACGCCGAGAGAGAGGTCCGAGGACGGCGTGCTCACCACGCCGTAGGCCCACGCGCCGTGGATGTCCCGGATCGTCGCGTTCCGAATCGTCACGTTCGTCGCGCCGGCCTGGACCTTGATGCCATCCGCACCGGCCTCGGGTTGAACGATATCGCGGATCGTGACGTTCTCGATCAGCACGCCGTCGATCGGGGTGGCGGCGAAGACGTGGATGCCCTCGACGGTCGCAGTGGTCCCCTGGTTGCGCAGCCCCTCGATGACGACGTCACGAACGACGATCGCGTCGGCGGTGTCCGCGTCCACCGAGATCCGGATGCCGTCGACGCGGGTCTCCGGCGTCGAGTTCGTGATCGTGAAGCCCGCGAGCGTGACGCCGTCCGTCTGGAGGTCGACGCGGCCGTCGATGGTCGCCCCGTAGCCGGTGAGCGTCACGTTCTTCGCGACGTCCAGGTCTTCGTCGTACGTGCCGGGGCGGACCAGGATCGTGTCGCCACTCGCGGCGACCGCAAGGCCCGCGGTGATGGTGTCGACGTCGCTCTGCCCGTCGTCGTCGACGACCACGTCGGCCGGCCGGACGTACTCGGTGTTCAGCGTCGTCATCGTCGGGTCGACGTAGTAGGGTTCGACGTCGACGTTCGACGAGACGCCGACACCGAGGCCACCGTAGGCGCCGCTCGGCCCGCGGAGCGAGCCCCAGTAGTTCCGGGTCGCGTTGACGGGCACGCCGGGCAGGTTCTCGACGCCGACGGTCCCACCGGTGAGGTCGTTCCGGCGGAGGGTCACGGCGCCCGCCGACGTCAGGAGATGGTCGCTGATCTTGACCGCCGGGCCGGCCACGTTCGCGAAGCGGTTGCCCTCGAGGCGAACCCCGTACCGGCCGTTGAGCACGCCCACGCCCTCGACGTGGGCGGTGTCGACCGACGAGTCGGTCACGACCGTGTCGTTGGACTGGACGCTGATTCCGACGCCCACGTCTTCGGCGGCCACGTCGTGTATGGTCGCGTTCTCGGCGCCAGCGCTCGCGGTCTGGATCGCCGTGAGGACGTTCCGGACCGTGAGGTTGCCCACGGTGTTGTTCGGTCCCCACACCGTCACGCCGACGAGGAGGTCGGCGTAAGCGTTGCTGTTGCCGACGATCGTGAAGCCATCGAGCGTCACGTTCGACCGCCGGTCGGTGTCGACGATCCGCGAGCGACTCGCGGCCGCGATGGTCGCGTCGGCCGGTTGGATCGTCGCGCCGTCCCGGCCGCGAAGGACCAGGTCGTCGGCCGGGAACCGGACCATCTCGTCGTAGGTGCCCCCGGTCACCTCGACGACGTCACCGGGCTCCGCGGCGGCTAACGCGTCGCCGAGGTTAGCCCAGACGGTCGGGGGGTGCTTCGGCGTCGGCGAGCCGTACACCACCACCTGTGTGTCGTACTCGTTGTTCGTCTCGAGGAACCCCGCCCCGCCAAACTGGAGCCCATAGGTGTCGAGCTGGAGGTGGTAGCCGGTGTTGTTCAGGAAGGCCGAGTTCGAGAGCGAGACGGCCGTCGGCCCGGCGTTGGTCACGCCCGGCTCGCCGAAGCGTAGCCCGTTGAACGAGTCGCGGACGGTGACGTTGTCGAGGGCGACGCCGTCGAGGGTCGCGGGTGCCAACGAGTAGTCCCCGTCGTCGCGGGCCTTGATCGCGATGGCCGCCGACAGCGACTCGACCCCGTTCAGCGGGTCCCCACGGCGGACGTCCCGAACGACCGTGTCCCGGATGGTGACGTTCGTGTAGTTGCCGTCCTTGAGGTTGATGTCGATCCCGTTGTTGTAGGACCCGTCGGGGTCGGTGACGCCGTCGACGACGAGCCCGTCGAACGTGGCGTTCGAGAGCTTCTCGATGTAGAGCCCCTTCGTGGTGTGGTTCTCGACCCGGACGTCCCTGAGGAGGACGTCGTCAAGGGCACCGTTGTCGCCCGCACCTGAGTGGATGGTATCCCCGGCGACGTACATCCCGAATCGGCCGTTGTCGACGAGGTGGGCGTTGATCAGCCGGAACCCGGAGGCGTCCGTACTCGTCGGGACGTCAATGCCGGTGTCGCCGCCCGTGATCGTGACGTCGCGGATGGTGACGCCCGTCGACTGCAGGCGGATGACGTCCGACCCGCCCGCGATGGTGGTGTGCTCTGGGCCCGCGCCGTCGATGGTGATGTTACGGTCGATGGTGAGGCCGGTCGTCGGGAAGGTGCCCGCGTCGACGTGGCCGGTGCCGCCATCGCGCAGCTTCTCGACCATCGACTGGAGACTCGCGGAGGCGTAGAACCACCCAGCACTCCACCACTCGCCGGTGCCGTCCGAGATGTCAGCCGGGGTAACGTAGGCCATGCCGTTGTCGCCCACGTCGATGGTCGCGTTCGCCGGTATGGGGCCGAAGCCCGGACCCGTGAACCCGAAGGACCGGTCGCTACCGTTGAAGGTGTTGTTTCTGACGACGACCGTCTGGTCGGCGCCGACGAACCCACCAAAGTTCTCCTGGAAGGTGTTCCGTTCGATGGCGACATCGGAGTCCGCAGTGATGTCGATGATCGGCCCACCGTGGAAGCCACCAGGGACCAGGAACGTACTGTTCCGGACCGACACGTCGTCACCCCGGAGGACCATGCCGCTCACCTCCGTGTCGTATCCCTGGATGTCGATGCGGACGCCATCGACGCGGACGTCACTCGCGTTCACGTAGATGAGGACGTTATCATAGGCCGACCCCACCGTCGGGACCGGCGTGAAGTCATCGCCTCCCCCCGAGTAGGTGTTGGGTCCCCACGGTTCGTAGTCGCCAGCGAACTGGAGGCCGATCAGTTCTGCACCGTTCGCGGATATCACGACCTGACCGTCTTGATCCGCCCGAACGACGGCCGTTCCGTTCGCCCGGACCGTCAGTGCCTTATCGACGTGGAAACCGCCATAGTTCCCGGCACGAACCTCGATCGTGTCCCCCGCAGACGCGTTCTCGATCGCGTCCTGTATGGCTGTGTAGTCCCCATTGCCCGCTGCATCGACGATCCACGTGGTCGGGCCGGCCTGCCCCGCGACGGTCCCAGTGAACCCGACGGGCCCGACGAGCGTGGCGATGGCGATAGTCGCCGCTAGCGCCAAAGCCCGAAGTTGGTTGTTCTTCATTCGGTATCGGAGAGCTAGACTAACGCGTGAAGGACGTTTTATTAAGACCAGATTAATCCAAAAGAATATGCCCGGATAAATACGATGATTGATTGTTTGGTAGTATTTTGTCTCGATATTAGAGATGGTTTTTTCTGATAGTATCACCGAAAATTCGGGTCAGGCGTGACCGGTCTCCATCGGTTTAACGAGTCCCTCGAACGGTCCAGCGGGGCGAAGGAGTCGGCCCGGTTCCGTCGTCGTGGCGGATTGGCCGGTATGTCCGCACCCTCGATACCACCGCCGACCGAAGGACATGGCCGCCTGATCGACTTCCTCGCCCGGACCCACGTCGCGCCCCTTTTACGCGAGCGAGCGATACACGGACCAGCTATGGAGTTCGAGGCCCTCCCCACGACGCCCACCGCCGAGGAGCTGGTGGACCAGGCGTTCTCGCGGGCGGCCCGCGCCGGCCGGGCCAAGCAGGGGGTCGAGGCCCAGGAGTCGATGCTGCAGACGGCCTCGAACGTGCTCTCGGACAACCTCGCGAACGTCGTGCGGCAGTGGCCGGACATCGACGCCCTGGAGCCCTTCTACCGCGAGCTCGCGGCGGCGGTGCTCGCCGGGGCGGACGACTTTCGCACCGACCCCGACGACGAGACCAGCCTCGACGGGCTCCGGCAGAGCCTCTCGGAGCTGTCCTGGGCGTCGCGGAAGACGAAGGAGCTCGGCCGGGAGTACCAGGGCCGGGTCCGGGGGAAGGACCCGGACGCCGCCCGGAAGATCCGGAAGCAGGCCTTCGCGCGGATGGCCGACGTCGTCGACGAGGTCGCCGACGACCTCGCCCGCGTCGCCGCCGCCCGGGAGGCGCTCCGGGGCCTGCCGGACATCCGAGCCGACGAGCCGACGATCGTGATCGCGGGCTACCCGAACGTCGGGAAGTCCTCGTTCGTCAACGCGGTCACCAACGCCAGGAACGAGATCGCCGAGTACCCCTTCACCACGAAGGGGGTCCACGTCGGCCACGTCGAGCACCGGCACGTGCGGTACCAGCTCGTCGACACCCCCGGCCTCCTCGACCGACCGGAGGACGAGCGGAACGACGTCGAGCGCCAGGCGGTCTCGGCCCTGACCCACCTCGCCGACTGCGTGCTCGTCTTCGTGGACCCGAGCGAGACCTGTGGCTATCCCCTCGAGGCCCAGCTCGAGCTCCGGGACCGCGTCGTGGCCCGGTTCGGCGACGTCCCGGTCCTGACCATCGCCACCAAGGCGGACCGCTCGACCGCCGTCGACGCGGACCTCTACGTCAGCGTGACGGAGGACGAAGCGATGTCGGGACGCAACGCCGCCGACTCGGAGGCGACCGTCGACTCAATCGACGATGTCCTCGAGGCGGCCTTCGACGCCATCGACTTCGAGCCGGAGTTGCCGTCACGACGTTCGCGGGAAACCTGAACGGCGACGAGATTACTGCACCGCGTAGGAGACGCTCACCGTCGCCGTCACCTCGATCGGCCCCGGCTCCACCACGGTCCGGGAAGCGCCGTCACCGGCCGCCGCCTCCACCGCGTAGGGGACGGGCCGGGGGTAGTTCACGTCTGCCGTCGAGGCCGACTGGAGCGTACCGACGGAGACGCCCGCGGCTGAGGCGATCGTCTCCGCGTCGGCCCGGGCTTTCGACATCGCCTGGGTCAAGGCCTCGTTCCGAAGCTCACGGCGGGTGTCCTCGGTGAGCGTGAACTGGACACCGTTGACGCGGGTCGCGCCACTGGCGACCGTCGCGTCGATGACCTCGCCGGCGCGGTCGACATCAGTCTCGATGAGGAAGGCGTGGTAGGCCCGGTAGCCGACCAGCTCGCGGCTGTTCCCGGAGTAGTCGTACTCGGGCCCGACGTGGAAGGACACCGTCCGAACCGACTCGTCCGGGATGTCGAGCTCGCGGAGGGCGTCGCGCATCGTCGCCACGTCCTCGGCGGCCTGTGCCCGAGCCTCATCGGCCGTGTCGGCCCGGACCTCGACGGCGACCTGGATCTCGGCCAGGTCCGGGGGGGCTGACACCGTCCCCTGCCCGGAGACGTCGATGGTCCGTACGTCGCTCGAATTGGTCGAGCCGTCGGTCTGGGCCGTGACGGTGGTGCCGAGGCAGCCGGCCGTCACGAGGAGCAGCGCCAGCACCGCCGCGGTCAGTACTCTACGTGCCATGCACCCGTATACGGCGGCGCCGGGGATAACGGCGCCGTAGAGGCAAACAAGCGTTTGTCTCATCCACGGCGTCGAGGGCCGTCGCGGGGCTCAGGCCGCGGTCCTGACCTCGGTCACGACGAAGCGGACCTCCACCGAGAGCGACCGGTCGCCGTCGTTGATCGCCGCCGCCAGCGCGTCGACGAGCTGTGGATAGCTCTCTCCCGGCGGATGACCGACGGTGACGACCACGCGCTCGGGCCGGGGAGCGAAGGGGAGGCCCCCCTGCTCGACGGTGAGCTCGACGAGACTGACCTCAGCGTAGGCCGGCCGGTCGAGGACGCCGACGACGTCGGCCCGGACTTCATTCTCCACGACCGAGGCCTGATAGCTCGTGAGCGTCGCGCCGCCTAAGAAGAGCGAGAGCAGGACGATGGCCGCCGCGAGGACCCCGATGCGTTTGATCGTCGCCGTCCGGGCCTCGTCCGCCCGGAACCAGCTCTCCGGCCGGTAGCCCTGGTACCAGAGGACCGCCAGGGCCGCGAGGTTGATCGAGGCGAAGTTGACGAGCACTAGCACCGTCGAACCCGCGACGACCGCGGGGAGGCCCCACGCGATGCCGATGCCGATGACGGCCGTCGGCGGGACCAGCGCGATGGCGATGGCGACGCCGACGAGCGAGGAGGAGACCCCCGAGGTCAGGCTGTAGGCGCCGGCGAACCCCGCTGCGAGCGCGACGACGAGCGAGAGGAAGTCGGGGGCGAGCCGCTCGCGCACCTCGCCGATCGCGATGATCTCGCCGGGGCCGAGCGGCACCAGGTGGCCCGTCTTGAGGAGCCAGGCGAACGCCGCCGCGGTGACGATCGAGAGCACGAAGCCGAGCACCTGGAGCCGGACCCCGCGGGCGAAGAGCTCCCGGTCCTGGATCACGGTTCCGACGCTGGTGGCCATGGCCGGCCCGATGAGCGGGGCGATCACCATCGAGCCCACGACGACGGCCGCCGAGTCGAGCAGCACCCCCGCGGTGGCGATGAGCACGCTCGCGACCGCCATCGCCACGAACGTCGAGAGCGAGGGCGAGAGGTCGGAGGCGCGAGCGGCCACCTCCTCCCTCGAGATCCGGTCCGTCCCCGCTTCCTCCTCGGCGAAGCGCTCCTCGAGCTCGTCGAACTTCCGGGAGATGACGGTCTCGGCGTCGATGATGATCGTGTAGGCGTCCGACGGGAGGCCCGCCTCCCGGAGCCGATCGAGGACGGGTTCGACGGCGTTGGGCGGCAGCGGGAAGCTGATGACGGCGGTGTAGTCCCGGTCACTGTCCTCGGTCGTGAGGACGTAGTCGATGCCCTCGTCGTCGAGGGCCTGGCGGATGGCCTCGCGCTTGCCCTCGGGGATCGTGATCTGGACGAGGCGCACGGTGGCGGGTCGCCGCCGACGGACAAATAGGGCGGGGGTCGGGCGGTCGACACCGCCACGGCCTTACCGGTCGGCCCCGAAGCCGGACCATGTTCGAGGGGCGGCCCGACCGGGACGCGGAGGTGGTCTTCGCCGGGCGGTCGAACGTCGGGAAGTCGACGCTGATGCGCGAGCTCACCGGCCACCAGTTCGACACCGGCCGGAAGCCGGGGGTCACCCGCTCGCCGAACTTCTACGACTGGGCTCCCGAGGGCTTCCTGCTCACGGACCTACCCGGCTTCGGGTTCATGTCGGGGGTCGACGAGGACCGGCGCGAGCAGATCAAGACCGACGTGGTCCGCTACGTCGAGGCCCAGGCCGACGAGATCCTGGTCGCCGTGCTCGTCCTCGACGGCAAGGCGGCCGTCGAGGTCATCGACCGCCACGAGGCCCGCGGCGACGTCCCCTACGACCTCGACATGTACGGCTTCTTCCGGGACCTCGGGCTCCCGACGGTCATCGCGGTGAACAAGATGGACAAGGTCGACGACCGGGACGAGACGCTCGACGCGATCGCCGACCGCTTCGGCCTCCTGCCGCCGTGGCAGCAGTGGCAGGACGTCATCGCCCCCATCTCGGCGAAGCGAGGCGACATCAGTGCCCTCACCGAGGCGGTCCGGGAGCACCTCCACGACGCCGGTCGGGACGACCTCTTCCAGTTCTTCTGAGCCGCCTCAGTCGGGGACGTCGACCTCGGTGACTTCGATCCGGGCCCCCCCTGTTTCGGACTCCGTCAGTCGAACGTCCCAACCGTGGGACTCGACGACCTGCTCGACGATGGAGAGCCCGAACCCGGTGCCCTCCTCCCTCGTGCTGAACCCCGCCGAGAACGCCTGATCACGAGCCTCCGCCGGGATGCCCGGCCCGTCGTCCTCGACGTAGAAGCCATCCTCGAGCCGGCCGACCGCGACCGTCACGTCGGTCCCGCCGTGTTCGACGGCGTTCCGCAGCAGGTTCTCGAGGAGCTGGGTGAGGCGATTGCGATCGGCCAGTATCGTCGCGGCTTCGTCGACGGTAAGGTCCCCGTCGGCCGTCTCGACGTTCGCCCAACACGCCTCGACGAGGTCGGCGATGTCCACCCGTTCGACCTCCTCGACGTCGTCCCCCTCCCGGGCCAGCGTGAGGAGGTCCTCGATGAGCGACCACATCCGGTCGTGGGCCCGGGAGACGTCGTCGAGGTAGTCGCTGTCGCACTCGGCCATGGCCATCTCCAGCCGGCCGTCGGCGACGTTGAGCGGGTTCCGGAGGTCGTGGGAGACGACGCTCGCGAACTCCTCTAAGCGCTCGTTCTGCCGCTCGAGGCGCTGCTCGTATCGCTTCCGCTCGGTCACGTCAGTGAGCGCGCCGGGGAACCGGATCGGATCACCCGACTCGTCACACTCGACGCGTCCCCGGGCGACCACCCACCGCATGTCGCCGTCGGCGTCACGGACGCGGTACTCGGCCTCGTACCCACCACAGGACTCGACCGCCGCCTGGATCAGGCCCTCGACCCGCTCCCGGTCGGCCTCGTGGATCGACGAGGTGAACCGCTCGAGGGGGACACCCTCGCGGGCAGCGTCGGGGTCGACGCCAAACTTCCGAGAGAACTCCGGGCCGACCAGGAGCGCGTTCTCCGGGATGTGCCACTCCCAGGTCCCGACGGCGCCAGCCTCCACGGCCGCCTCGATCTGGGACTTTGCGTCGGTCAGCTCTCGCTCGCGCGCTCGCTGTTCGGTGATGTCCTGGATGAACCCCCGCACGGTGTCGGGGCGCCCCTCCACGGGCTTGCCGCGGGCTCGGACCCACCGCTCCTCGCCGTCCGCCGTCTGCAGCCGCACCTCCACCTCGTACGGTTCCCCCGCTTCGAGAGCGTCTTCGATCGCCGTCTGAATCGTCTCTCGGTCGTCGGGGTGGATGAACTCCAGCACCCGCTCCATGGTCGGCTCGAAGTCGTCGTCGACCCCGTGGATCCGCCGGGTCCCGGTCGTCCAGACGACGTCGCCGTCATCGTTGAACTCCCAGGCCCCGAGGGTCCCGAGCCGCTCGGCCTCGGTGAAGAAGTCCTTGACGCGCTCGAGTTCGCGCTCGCGCTCCTTCCGCTCGGTCACGTCGCGAACGGTCGCGAGGACCCGGTCCTGCCCGTTGAGCAGCGTCGGGGCGAGGTGAACCTCGGTCCAGAACTGCTCGCCCGATTTCCGGACGGCTGGCCACTCGAAGGAGTGCGAGCCCTCCTCGATCGCCCGCGCCACCTGTTCGGCCGCCCGCTCCTGGGTGTAGGGCGGTTCGTCGGGGTGGATCGCCTCGAAGCCGATGTCGAGGAACTCCTCGCGGTCGTAGCCGTACATCTCGGCGTACTTCGTGTTCATGTCGACGAACGAGCCGTCGCTCGCGTCGTGGACCACGATGCCGTCCGGGACGCTCTCGAAGATCTCCCGGTAGTTGGTCTCGGCCCGGTGGTGTTCGACGGCGTCCACGATCCGGTTCGCCAGGACCGGATACTGGCCCGTACCCGGCTGCTTCTGAAGGTAGTCCGTGACGCCGGCGGAGATGGCCTCGCTGGCGACTGCCTCGCCGCCCTTGCCGGTGAAGAGGATGAACGGGACCTCGCGGTGTCGCGCCCGGACGGCCTCGAGGAACTGGATCCCGTCCTGGTCCGGCATGTCGTAGTCGCTGACCACGCAGTCGACGTCGTCACCGAGCCGGTCCAACCCCTCGGCGGCGGTGGTTGCGGTCTCAACCACCAGCCGGTCGTCCTCACGCTCCAGGAAGGTGGCGGCCATGTCGACGAAGTCCGGCTCGTCGTCGACGTGGAGGACGACGATCGAGTCGCGCATCGGCCAGCCGCACGGTCCCCCCTGATAAAGAGATTGTGCTAGGGAGTGTCACTCCCAGGATTGAGGGGTTCACTCGTGCAGTCGGACAGTGGGCTCACCGGGATTAATGCCCGGTTTAGTCGGGTTCAGCGTCGGGTTTACTAAGTGGGGCTTCCCGGTCTGTGCACTCGGCATGCGCGGGACCGACCACTGGTCCGATGTACTGGCGATCGACACGAGCGAGGACGTGAACGTCGCGGAGCCGAGCGACGGCATCTACGTGTTCTACACCGAGGGGGAGGAGGAGTACGTCAGAACCGACCACATCGTCGACGTCCGGTCCTGGCGCTGAGGGGGGCGGGCGCCCAGAGACCGGCACGTCCCAGCATGCCGGCCGGTGCCGCCATGGACGGCCCGGTCAGCCGTCCCGGACCTGCTCGAACGCGTCGGCGAGGACACCGTAGCCGAGGACCGAGAAGGGGGCGGTCACGACTAAGCTCACGACCTGTCCGGCGGTCGGGTCCACGAGCGAGACGAGCGAGCCGACCGACCCCACGAGTCCGGTGACGACGCCGATGACGAGGACGATCGCGAGCAGTCGCCACCGGTTGCCGTTGGCCAGCGACCAACTGCGCCGCAAGGCAGGGATCGCCCGCGCGTCTTCGACGGCGATGACGAAGACCACGAACGTGAAGCTCACGGCGAGGTACAGCCCGGGGACGATCAGGAGAATGAAGCCACCCATCACGGCGACCGAGACCACGAGGTTGGCCCCGATGGCGGAGACGAGCGCCCGGCCCATGCGCCGGGTGAAGTAGTCGCCGAAGCCACGCCCGCCGTCGTCCGTGAACGCCCGCGCGGCGGCGAGGACGACCACCATCCCAAAGACCAGGCTGGCGACCGCGAGGCTACCGGCGGCAGTCTGGGAGAGTGGGAAGGTGAGGCCGACGCCCGCCTGGTCGCGAACGGACGGCGGCAGGGCGGCGACGACGAACGAGTTCACGGCGCCGACGAACACCGCCGTGTAGCAGGCCGTCAGCAGCATCAGGGCGACCCCGGCGGGGGTGAGGGCCCGACGGATTCCACCGGCAATGGCGCGACCGAAACGGAGGGTCATGGGGGTCGTTCCGGGGGGGCGTAAAAATAGTCACGCCACGGTTCAGCGAGCATTTCACCCATCGGCCCGCCAGACCGGCCGCGCCGCGACCTGAATCAGCCATTCTTAAGGGGAGCGGGGTTCCCACGGCGTACCGTAGATGTCCGCCGGGCGAGAGCTCCCCGCGCTCGCCGTGGCCGTCCTCGTCGCGTTCGCCGCCACTGTCGCCCTCACCGCCCCGGGGGCGGCGGCCGCCGGGAACCAACCGACGGCGACACCCTCCCCCACCACGCCGTCGAACGGTACCGCGACGCCGCAGCCGACGACGCCGGCCGACGAGCCGCGGAACGCGACCGACCGCAACGACACCCGGGAGGCGAAGGTGGTCAAGCCCGGGCCGGACCGCGGGCCGCGGCGGCGGCCGTCGGCCCCACGGGTGCGTCCAGAGGTCATCGTCGACAACGACGGGAAGTCCCACTACGACACCCTCGAAGCGGCCCTCGAGGCCGCCAGACCGGGCCACACCATCGTCGTCCGGCCCGGCGAGTACAACGAGTCCGTCAGCGTCGACGTCGACAACCTGACGATCGTCGGGTTCGGCACCGGGCGGACGGTCGTCGGCGCCGACTCGACCGGTGCGGTGCTGACGATTGCGAACGCCACGAACGTCACGGTCCGGTCGATGACCGTCGAGGGCGGCGTGCGCGTCTCCGGGGATGGCTCGTCCGTTACCCTCTCGTCGCTGACCGTGGAGGAGGGGGTGGCTATCGAAGGAGCCGACCTGATCGGCGTCCGGCTCGAGGGACTCGCCATAGAGGGCGGCCTCGAGCTCGGGTCGATGGCGAACGGCTCCCTCCGCGACGTACGGGTGCTCGACACCGACGTGACCGGGACCGGCATCCAGCTCCGCGGCACGATCGCCGACCTGCGCATCGCCCGGAGTACGGTCGGGGACGCCGAGCGTGGCATCCACCTCACCGAGGGCGACTACACCGCGGTCTCGATCGTCAGGAACGACCTCGACGGGAACGACGTGGCCCTCGCGGTCCAGGACGGCGTCGACGCGGCCAGCCTCGAGGTCCATCGGAACAGCTTCACGGCCAACGCGGTCGGCGTCCGGAGCGACGCCACCGGCACCCTCGACGCCGAGCGGAACGCCTGGGGTGCCCGGTCCGGGCCGGAGACGGCGTCGAACCCCTCGGGCGACGGTGCCGTCGTGCGCGGTGCCGTAGACGTCGATCCGTGGATCCCGGCGGTCGTGCGACTCGAGGACGCGACGGCTGAGGCCGGCGTGATCACCGTCGATCTGGTGGCCCACACCGAGCGGCTCTCGGGCTTCGACGTGGTCGTCGAGCTCCCGGACGGCGCGGTCGACGCCGTGGCGGTCGACGGTGGGGCGATGCCTGTCGAGGCAGCGACAGCCGATGGCGAGCTCACGATCGCTGGCTCCGCGGACGAGCCGATCTCCGGGCCGGCCGTGTTGGCGACGATCACGCTCGCGGGCGACCTGGCGGGGTCGGTAGGGGACCTCCGGCTCGACGAGGATCGCTCCGATGCGGTCGACGAATCGGGGGAGCCCCTCGAGGCCGCGTTCCTCACCGCGGATCTGGCGGTGGGTGGCGACCTCGAGACGCCGGGACCGACCACCCCGACCCCGGAGCCGACCCCAACGCCGCGCACGGCGACCACGACGCCGCGGCCGACCCCGACCGACACGCCAGCCACCACCGAGCCCACACTGGAGCCGACACCGCCCGAGGAGGACACCAGCTCGCCGACCACCGAGGCGCCCCCGCCGACGGCGACCGAGGCAGCCTCCACCGGCGAGGCCGCGTGGCGGTCCCTGCCACCGGAGCTGCCGGCGATCGGCGAGTCGGTGCTCTCGCGCCTGGTCGAGGTCCTCCGGACGCTCGTCTGACTCAGTGCTCGGGGTGGACGGACGCGTCGAAGCCGCCGCGGACCAGGGGCTTGGCGATGTGGCGCCGCGCGACCGGCGGGACCTCGTACCACCCAATCTCCAGGTCGCGCGTCACCGGCCGGTCGACCTTGCCGCTCGCACTCGTCCCACAGCGCCGGCAGCGGTACCCCTGACCAGCCCCCGCGCTCTCCATCCGCCGGTCACAGTCGGGGCAGGTCGGCGTCACGCGCTCGGTCCCGACGAGGTCGCGCACGGCGAACTTCTCGAGCTTGAGGGTCCCGTCGGTGACCTCTCCGCAGGCGGTGACGCGGTCGCCAGGGCGGAGCGCCCGCACGCGGTCGCGGAAGCGCTTGGTCGGCTCGAAGGCGGCGCACTCGACGCTCGGTCCACCGTCGGTGACGGCGGCCCCCTCCGCTGGCGCCGCCAGAGGGACGAAGACGTGGCCGCCGCGGCGCGTGTCCGGCTCGCCGGCGACGACGCCGTCCACCCGATAGGCTCGACGGTCGGCCAGCGCGCCGATCTCGCCCGCCCGGAGGTGGGCGTCTGTGCCCTGGTTGGTCAGGAACAGCGCGGCCGCGTGGACCGTCTCGGCGTCGATGCGGCTCGCGACCGACCGCACCGCCCCCGGGTCATCGCCACGGATGCCGTACAGCACCGGCCCGGGGGTGTTCGGCACGCAGACCGCCGCGCCCTCGACCCGGTCGACCGTGTCCCAGGCAGCCGGGTAGGCCGACTCGGCGGCCGCGAACACGGAGTCGACGTCGACGGAGCGCGGCGTGCCCCACCGGCCGGGCTCCCGGTAGGCGATGAGCTCGTAGGTCTCCTCGCCGGGCGAGGCCCAGGCGCCGACGGCCGCCAGCGCGCCGATCCGGCCGCGGCCCGTCTTCCACCCGACCGACCGGTACCCCGCGGTCTCGATGCGCGACTCGGCCGCGGACAGGGAGAGGCGCTCGGCCGTCGCTCGTCGGGCGAAGGCGGACACCGCGTCCGGGATGTCCGCCGGTCCGCCGGGGGCCACGACCAGGCCGGGGTGGGTATCGGGGTCGTCGGTCTCTGCGGCATCGGCGACGATGGGCTCCGCGAGCGCAACGGCCCGATCCACCGGGAGGTCGACGACCAACGAGAGCGCCGCGTTCCCGCGGGTCTTGTGTGGCACCGCCGGGTCGAGCCGCACGAGCCGCGGTCGGGAGACCGGAGCCTCCTCGCGGAATCGGCTCGCGAGCCGCACGGCGAGGTAGGTGGTGCACATCCCCCGCTCGCGGGAGTCGGTGTCGTCGACGCCGATGACCGCCATTGGCGCCCGTAGCCGGCGGAGGCACTTGAGCGCCGCCCTCGATCCCGCATCCACCCGACCGAAACCGTAAAACCGGGGGGTCCGCGTAGTAGGGTATCGATACCCGCGGACAGAGGGTGAAAAAAACCACATGGTAGACCTCGAAACCTGCATCCAAGGCATCCGAGACGTGGTCGTCGTTGTCGACGACCGCGGGGCCGTACTGTACGTCACCCCCTCCGTGCAGCACGTCCTCGGCTACGACAACGCGGCGGTGGTCGGTGACGGCGTGCTCGAGTACGTCCACCCCGAGGACCGCGACCGCGTCGAGGCAGCCCTCCAGGCGACCACCGACGAGTCCGACGACGTAGTCGAGTCGGTGCGCTACCGGGTGCGCCACGCCGACGGCTCGTGGGTCCCGATGGAGACGGCGAGCGCGGTGCGCCGCGACCCCGACACGGGCGGGTACGCCCTCGTCGTCAGCGACGTCACCGAGCGGACTGCCCTCGAGCGAGAACTCGGGCGCTACGAAGCCGGCCACTCCCCGGGCGGCGGTGGTTGAGCGACCCGGCCGCCCTGTGACAGGAGGCGGTATGTGACCAACTGGTGGCTACCACTCCTTGCAGGCGCCACAGACGAGCGCCTCGCCGTCGCGCCACCGCTCCGCCGCCCGCTCGCCGCAACTGGCGCAGGGGCCGCCCTCCGGCCGCCAGACGTACGTCGAGTCCGGGGGATCGGGGGCCTTCTCGTCGGCCGCCGAGGCCGTCGCCGCCTCGGAACTTTCCTCGGTCGCCGGTTCCGGCTCGACCGAATCGGCCTCCGTAACCGCATCTTCGGTGGCCGTGGGCTCCTCGACGTCCTCGGGCGCGCCGAACTCGTCGAGGGACCGGTTCCCACTCACGGTGCAGTGATCGACCGGCCCCGTCGTAAACGTGGCGTTGCCCCTCGACCGGCGGCCGGCCGAAGAAGGGGCAGGTCCAAGTGGGCACGGCCCGGAGCGGGCCCATGGCCTCACCCCTCGCACAACTGGGCGAGCTCGGGTCGCTCTTTGCCGGCATCGCGGGCACGGACCCGATCTCGGCGGTCCTGCTCGCGCTCGGCGGCCTCCTGACGGTCGGCTCGGTGGCCGTGCTCGGCTACCTCGCCCTCGGCGCCGCCGTCGACCTGCTCGTTCCGGAGGGGACCGGGCAGGTGCATCGCCCGGGCGCCTGAATCAGCCCTCGTACGTCCAGCCGCGGAGCGCCTGTCGGACGTAGTCGGTCTCGACGGGCCGGAACAAGTCGTCGCTCCCCGCGTGGTTCCCGAACGACCAGTCAGTGACCAGCGCGGCCGGGGTCCCGTCGTCGCCCTCGCCCATGACGAGGTTGGCCGCGCCAGCGAGTTCGTCGACCACGCTCTCGACCGTGACTTCGAGCTCGTGGCCGTCTCGGTCGGTCTCGCCCCGCCAATCCCGGCTGGCCGGGAGGCCCGCCCACCCGATCGCGACCGCGCGCTGACCCAGCCGGAACGGCCGGCCGCACGTGTCGGTCACGATCACCGAGACGTTGCCGGGGAGGGCCTCCCTGATCGCCGCCGCGCTGGCGATCGGGTTCCGAGGGAGGAGGAGGAGGTCGGCGTCCTCGCCGACGTTCGAGCGGTCGATGCCCGCGTTGACGTTGACGTGGCCGAAGCGGGTCTCCGTGAGGAGAAATGGCGCTTCAATCAAGAGGTCGGTACTCTCCTCGAGCACCGCCTGGGCGAAGCGCGGATCCTTCTCCCGACCGGCGATCTCGGAGAGTCGCGCCGCGATCTCCCGGGCGCGCGGCCCCGGCGTGTAGTCAGACAGCGACGCGGTCCGGCCCGCCGCTTTCGAGACGACCGTGCTCGCCACGCAGAGGACGTCGCCGTCGCCGGGGGCCACGGCGTCGGCGATGAGGCCAGCGAGGTCGTCACCGGGCTCGACCTCGGGGAGCCCGGTGACGGGGGTGACGCGCATGCCCCTCCCTCGGCCGCCCCCGGGAAAAACCGCGCGGATGCGGTCGGACGCCCCGCCGGCTGGCGGTCGGCCCCCCTCGTTTCGTTTGGAGCGGCAGACAGTTCTGACCGGCCGAGGCTTCAAGCCCGCCGCTGGCCAGCGTTGCGCCATGGACGCCGCCCACGTGGTCACGTGCTTCCTCCGCAACCGCGGCGCGGTCCTGCTCTGCCTGCGGGCCGACGACGCCGAGACGTACCCCGGCCGCTGGGGGACGGTGACCGGCTATGTCGAGGACGGCGATCCGGTGGGGACGGCCCGCGCGGAGATCGAGGAGGAGACCGGCCTCCGGGCGGACGAGGTGGAGCTGGTCCGGGCGGGTGACGCCTTCCCGGTGGTCGACGACGACCTCGGTCGGCGCTGGCGGGTCCATCCGTTTCTCTTCGACGCCGCGCGCCGCGACGTCACGCTCAACGAGGAGTCGGCCGCGGCCGACTGGAGGAGCCCGACGGCCATCCGCCGTCGGGAGACCGTCCCGGCCCTCTGGCGCTCTTACGCGTCGGTCGCCCCATCGGCCCAATCCATCGCCGAGGACAGGGACCACGGCTCGGCGGAACTCTCGATCCGGGCGCTCGAGGTGCTCCGGGACGCGGCCGGCGTGGCCGCCACCGAGGAGGCCGGCCTGGACGCCGTGGTCGAGACCGCGGAGGACCTGCTCGACGCCCGGTCGAGCATGGCGGCGCTGACCAACCGGGTCAACCGGGCGATGCACGGGGCGGACTCGGCTGCCGCCGTCGAGAACGCGGCTGAGGAGGGCATCGACCGGGCCTATACGGCGGACGCCGAGGCAGCCCGTCGGGCGGCCGAGCGCCTCGAGGGAGGGTCGGCGCTGACGCTGTCCCGGTCAGGGACCGTCCTCGACGCCCTCTGCCAGGGCGCTGGCGCCGTGTACGTCGCCGAGTCCCGCCCGGCGCGGGAGGGCGTCGGGGTCGCCGAGCGGCTGGCCGAGGCGGGCTGCGACGTGACGCTCTGTACGGACGCCGCCGTGGCACACGTGCTCTCGACGCGTGCCGTCGATGTGGTCCTGGTCGGCGCCGACGCCGTGCTGCCGGACGGCCGAATCGTGAACAAGACGGGGACCCGGGCGGCCGCGCTGGCCGCCGACCGCGAGGGCCTGCCGTGCTACGCCGTCGCCGCCGCGGACAAGGTGCAGGTCGACGACGCCGTCCACCTCGAGGACGGGCCAGCCAAGGCCGTCTACGACGGCCCTGCCCGCGTCGAGGCGGTGAACCCGACCTTCGACGTGACGCCGGCCGACCTGCTGTCCGGGCTCGTCACTGAACGCGGCGTGCTGGACGCGGCGGAGATCGCCACCGTGGCGGCGGAGCACCGGCGGCTGGCGGCCTGGCGGGACCGACACGACTGATCGCCAGGCATCGACGCACCCGGGGCGATTCGATCGGATGGCACGTGATTTAACACCCGGCCCCGTATGCACCGTTGTTGAGTTGCCGATGGAGACGCCGCCCACCCCCTCCGCTGACGCGAACGGACGACCCGCCTCTCCAACCGCCGGGATGCCGCCGGCCCCGCGACGGCTCCCCCCGGGGGGCACCGGATGAACCGCGACTCGGTCTCGACGGCCCTCGCACTCGTCCTGGTCGCCGCCCTCGTCGGGAGCGTCGCCATCGCCGGCACGGCCAGCGCCCGAGAGGACGTCGCGATCACCACGGTCAACGTCACCCCCTCCGAACCGGCCCCCGGCGAGCGGGTGACGCTAGAGACGACCATCTCGAACCTCGAGAGCAGCGACGAGTCCATCGAGGTCACCGACATCTACGTCCGCGAAGTCGGTGGCGTCGAGCTGGCCCGCATCGAGGACGTCGGCTCGGTCGCCGTCGGTGGATCGCTGACGGTCCCCCTCTCGGTCAGCTTCGACCGCGCGGGCGAGAAGGAGCTCCGCGTCAACGTCGTCGCCCGGGACAGCGAGGGCACCCAGCGGATCACCTACCCCGTCTACCTCTCGGTCGGGCGCTCCGACGACGTCCAGATCGCGATCCAGGCGGACGACTTCATCGCCGACGAGGAGTCGAGCGTCAACGTCAGCGTCGCCAACGGCGGCGACGAGGCCATCTCGAACGTCCGATTGACGCTCGAGAGCGACACCGGGCGGGTGAACAGCCCGAAGCGCGTCAGCGGGTCGATCCCGGCGACGTCGGATCGGGAGTACGCCTTCGACCTCACGTTCCCGGCCGCCGGCACCGGCGAGCTCTCGGCCTCGCTCACCTACACCGTCGCGGGTGACGTGACCCGGACGGCGACCGACTCGACGGCGGTCACGGTCGACCCGGCCTCGGCCACGACCGAGGGACGGATCCAGTTGACGGGGGTGGAGACCTCGGTGGTCGCCGGGCGGGTCAGTATCCAGGGTGAGGCGGCCAACGTCGGGACGACCGACGCCGAAGCCGTCCTGTTGAGCGTCGAGGGCGGCGACGGGATCACGCCGATCCAGCCCGCGAAGGAGTACTTCGTCGGCACCGTCGAGGGGAGCGAGTTCGGCACCTTCGAGCTGACCGCCCGCGCCGACGCGTCGGTCGAGTCGGTACCCGTGCGCATCGAGTGGACGGTCGACGACGAACGACGCAGCACCGTCGTCGAGCTGCCGATCGAGGGCGGCACGGGCGGCTCGACTGGCGGACAGGATGGCGGGTCGGACGGACGGCCCGGCGGCGGTGACCCGCTGGCCGTCGTCGGCGGCCTCGGGGGGCTGGCGGTCGTCGTGGTCGTCCTCCTCGTCCTCGGAGGTGGCTACTACGCCTGGAAACGGCGATGAGCGTCGTCGAGCTCGATGACGTCGTGAAGCGGTACCAGAGCGGCGAGGAGGTCATCGAGGCGCTCAAGGGCGTCGACTTCCACGCCGACCGCGGCGAGCTGGTCACCGTGATCGGCCCCTCGGGGTCCGGCAAGAGCACGATGCTCAACATGATCGGGCTGCTCGACACGCCGAGCGAGGGGACGGTTCGGATCGACGGCCGTGACGTGACGCACTTCACCGAGGACGAGCTGACCGAGGAGCGCCGGTCGGGGATCGGCTTCGTCTTCCAGGCCTTCCACCTGCTCCCGATGCTCACGGCGACCGAGAACGTCGAACTCCCGTCGATGTGGGACACCTCGGTCGATCGACGCGACCGGGCGGTGGACCTCCTCGAACGGATGGGTCTCGGGGACCGGCTCGATCACACGCCGGACCGGCTCTCGGGCGGCCAGCAGCAGCGCGTGGCCATCGCGCGGGCGCTGATCAATCAACCGTCCATCGTCCTGGCCGACGAGCCGACCGGGAACCTCGATCAGGAGACCGGCCGGACGATCCTGGACGAACTGACGCGGCTGAAGGAGGACGAGGACGTCGCCATCGTGGCCGTGACGCACGACGAGCTGCTCACCGAGTACGCGGACCGAACGGTGGAGCTCGTGGACGGGAGGATCAAGTAGTGGGCCCCACGGACCTGTTGTGGCGGTACCCGAGCGTCCTGATGGCCTGGCGGAACCTCGGCCGGAACCGGGTCCGGACCGCGCTGGCGGCCCTGGGGATCGTCATCGGCGTGATCGCCATCGCCTCCCTCGGGATGGCCGGCGCGGCCCTGCAGTACCAGGCCACCAGCGACCTGGGGAGCCTCGCGAACGAGGTCACGGTCTCGGCGGGACCGGACAGCGAGTACGACGGCGTCACCGAGGAGCAGGTCGACGAGATTCGCAGCCTCGTGACGGACGCGGTCGTCGTCCCACAGAAGACGAACCGGACGACGATCTCGACTCGCTCCGGGGAAGCGTTCGTCAGCGTCACGGGCGTCACTCAGGCCAGCGCACTGTACGAGGTCTCCTCGGGCGACGCGCCGGACCGGCTGGAGACCGGCGCGCTCATCAGCAACGGCACGGCGCGCCAGCTCGGCCTCGAGCGGGGCGACCCGGTGGAGTACGACGGCCGCCTCTACCGGATCCGCGGGTTCATCGAGTCGGAGGGGGGCTTCGGCCCGCCCGGCGGTGGGAACGAGCTCGTGCTGCCCGTCTCGGCGCTCGCCGACCAGGACCACTACGACACGGTGACGGTGATCGCCGCGGACGGCGAACAGTCGAGCCGGATCGCGGAGGACATCGAGGCCCACTTCAACCGGGCCGGCCGCGACGAGGAGGAGATCCTCAACGTGTTCAGCTTCGCGGGTGCCCAGGAGAACATCAACTCGTTCCTGAACACGCTCAACCTGGCACTGCTCGGCATCGGCTCCATCTCGCTGATCGTCGCGAGCGTAGCCATCCTGAACGTCATGCTGATGAGCACCATCGAGCGCCGTGGGGAGATCGGCGTCCTGCGGGCCGTGGGCATCCGCCGCGGCGAGGTGCTGCGGATGATCCTGACCGAGGCAGCCTTCCTCGGCGTGATCGGTGGCGCCTTGGGCGCGCTGCTCTCGCTGGCCGTCGGGCTGGTGCTCTTCGACCTGGTCACCGGCGACCCGACGCTCGTCTTCGCCTGGGCGGGCCTCCGGTACCTCGTGGTCGGCTTCGGCTTCGCGGTGGGCGCGAGCCTGCTCTCGGGCCTCTACCCGGCCTGGAAGGCCGCGAACGACCGACCGGTTGACGCGCTCCGCGGCTGAGGGAACGGCCCCCGGTCGCGACGTGACGCTTTTGTGCCGATGCGTGCTACCCGCCAACGGTGGCGATGACGAGAGGTTACCCCCACTGAGCCCCTCGTGATGATCCGGTTCTCCCGAGCCACCACCTGATCGTCCCACAGCGACCGGTGTCCGCCGCCCTGGCCGCACGGACCCGAGCGAAGCCGTAAACCCTCGGCGCCCGTTCGGACGGCATGGGCGGGCGTTCGATCGAACCGTTCCCGCGGCAGCGCCTCGGGACGGTCGACTACATGCGAGTGGCGGCCGGTCGGAGCGACGTCCACGGACTCCTCGAGCTCGACGTGACCGAGCCTCGGGCGCTGATCGACGACCACGAGGCCGAGACGGGCGAGCGGCTCTCCTTCACCGGGTTCCTGGTCCACTGTCTCGGCGCGGCCATCGACGAGCATCCAGACGTCCAGGCGTACCGCGACTGGCGGGGCCGGCTCCACCGCTTCGAGGACGTCGACGTGAACGTCCTCGTCGAGACGACGGTCGATGGCCGCCAGATTGGGGTGCCCCACGTCCTCCGGGCCGTCAACGAGCGATCCATCCGGTCGATCCACGACGAGATCCGGGCGGCCCAGCGGAACCCGGAGGAGGGCCGACAGTCGCGCTGGGCGAGGCTCGCAATGTGGCTACCCGGCGTCCTCCGTCGGCAAGTCTGGCGGCTCCCACAGTTGTTTCCGGGGCGGTGGACGCGCCTCGCCGGCACCGTCGCCGTCACGTCGGTGGGGATGTTCGGCTCGGGGGGCGGCTGGGCGATCAGCCCCACGAACTATGCCCTCCAGCTCACGGTGGGGGGCATCGGCACGAAGCCGGCGTTCGTCGATGGCGAGATCGAACCGCGGGAGTTCCTCAGCCTCACGGTGACGGTCGACCACGACGTGATCGACGGGGCGGCAGCCGCCCGGTTCGTCGAGCGGCTCGGCGAGCTCGTGGAGGCGGGCTACGGGCTGGCGTCAACGACGGACGGGACCGGCTGAACGGCCGTCGGCGGGGGAGCCACCACCACGTTTTTGCCGCCGCCGCCTCTGCCGACGGCCATGCCCTCCCGTGGTCCCCTCCAGAACGAGTCCCTCGACACGTGGAGATACGCCCTCCTCGGCGGCGTGCTCTCGATGCCGGTCACGGTGGCGAGCTACTGGCAGACCGGCTCCGAGCTGTCGTTCGCCGCAGTGCTGCTCGGCGGGCTCATCGCCGCCTACCTCTCGGAGCGGCGGATGGGCACGAGCGCGGGCGTCGGTCGCCGGGCCGGCCTCGTCGGGGGCCTGCCCGTCCTGTGGGTACTCGCCGACATTCTGGGAGCCGCCTCGGCGCTCTCCGGGCCAGCGTGGTTCACCGCCGCCGGTACCGTGCTGACCGGCCTCATGCTCGTCGGGTTCGGCGCCCTCTGCTTCGGCATCTCGGCGGTGGTCGGGACGCTCGGCGGAATGGTGGGCGCCTGGCTGGCCCGCTCCGGCGGTCGGGAGACCCCTCCGGCCGCCGGGAGCTGATCAGGGTATCCCTGGTGGTCGACGTCGCACTCACCGAGGTCCGCGGCGAGTCCTCTCGTTGCTCGCGATTCTAGTGCTCGGGTTTGGGCTCCTCGCCCTGTCCTTCGCGCGGAGCCGCGAGCTGTACGGACGCGGGGGAGAGCAGCGGGAGCGGCAGGTGAGTTGTCCGTCGTCTGGGACCCGACTCTCCGCCGACAGCGAGTGGTGTCGTCACTGCGACGGGCCGATGGAGCCATAGCCCTCGTGCCACTCAACTGTCGACTGCCCCGGCGATGAGCGCGTGGGAGCGCAGCTCGTCGTCGAGATCCAGGAACTGGTTCTAAACCACGACCCCGTCGGCACCGAGGTCGTCGGTCATCGCCTCGAGGAGCTCGCTGATGGTCTCCTGGCTGCCCGAGATCGCCCGGGGCCAGTTCGATGGCTCCGCGGGCGCCGACGTCGGGTCGGGGAGGCCGCCGAGCTCCTCGATGGCCGCGTCGACCGACTGAAACTGGCCCCGGTCGAGCTCGCCGCGGCGGAGCCGCTGGTGGGTCGCCTCGGGCACCGCGCGCAGCCGGGCCGCCTCTTCGTCGGTCGGCGCACAGGTCACGTTCGCCGCGACCAGCGCCCGTGGATCGTCTGGACCGGCACCGTCTGGGGACGGCTGGAAGGCTTCTCGGTAGGTCTCGAGCGCGTCGGCGGCCCACTGGGGCCGGATGAAGGCGGCGAAGCAGTACCGGAGGCCGAGCTGGCCGGCGATCTCGGCGCTCGATGCGCTGGAACCATGTACCCAGATCTCGGGCGTGGATTCGCCCGATCGTGGCAGGTCGAGGCCGGCGAAGGGGTGGTCGTCTTCGAAGCCGTCGTAGAGGTGGTTGGCGACCTCGGCGATCTTCGCCCGGTGGTCGTCGCCGAGGTTCCGGCGGTCACGGTCGACCCGGAGGGCGTGGTCCCGGACCGGCGTTCCGGTGGCCCGCCCAACCCCGAGGTCGATCCGCCCGGGCGCGAGTGCGTCGAGCACGGAGAACGTCTCCGCGACCTTGTAGGGGCTGTAGTGGTTCAGGAGGACGGTCCCGGAGCCGACGCGGATGTCACCCGTCTTCGCCGCGACGTGGGGAATGAGCGCCTCTGGGGCGACGCTCGCGATCCGGTCGGGGAAGTCGTGGTGCTCCGCGACCCAGAAGCGCTCGTAACCGTGCGCCTGGGCGTGGCGGGCCCGTTCGACGGTGCGTTCGAAGGCGTCGGTCGCCGTTCCACCGGGAGGCAGCGGGGCGAGGTCCAGCAGCGAGAGCTCCACGGCGAGCGGTCGGAGCAGGAGCCGGTTAAGCGTGTTCTCCGGGCGCCGATTTCCGGTCCGTGGAAGTCATACAGCCGGGTTATGGCCATACAAAGCGTAGATGGATCGGTGACAATCATGAAACAGAACGTCGGATCGATGGACCGGACCGTGCGCATCGCCCTCGGCGCGCTCCTCGTGCTCGTCGGCGTCGCTGGGTACGCTGGGGTCCTCCCGCTCGCCTGGATCGGCATCGGCCAGGCCTTAGCGGGTGTCGTGGCCGCCGTCATCGGCCTGATCCTGCTGGCGACGGGGATCGGCCGGACCTGCCTCATCTACAGCGTGCTCGGCATCAGCACGGCGGAGCAACCGGGAGAGGAGCCCGCCGAGGCTGATGCGGGCATGGAAAAGGCCGCGTAGAACCACCCACGACTCCCTCTTATTCGGTCGAGACAGGCGGGACCTGTAGAGCCACCTGGAACGGGAACGGTAGCGGTGGGGTCGGTCGCTCCTCGTCTCTCGGCGTCCAACTGACCTGTAGCTGCCCCCAGGCGGCGTAGGTCCCCCCGGGGACGGCCGCCGGAATCCGGTAGGTGGCCGAGCGGTCTCCCTCGGGCGCGACCGATGCCTCGGCTGTCTCCTCGATACGTTCCCCCCGACTACCGTCGCTCCACCAGGTGCTGCCGTAGGCGTCGCTGTCGAGGAGGTGGCGCTCCGACCCGGCCTTCACCCAGAGCACACTCGGCAGCGCACCGGGGCTCTGGAGCTCGATGGGGCCGTCGACTGCCGGCTTGGCGCCGGCCGAAGATGGCTCGACGGTCACCGTGAACGAGCGCGGGCCGGCGACGGCAGCCGACACCGCGATCGGCATCGCGTCCCGTCGGATCTCGGTGGCTCGGACGGCGTAGAGCGTGCCGCCGAGGTCGACGTACGGCCCGAACGTCGGGCCGTGTTCGGGGCCGAGGTGGTCCCCGTAGGACGCGGGGAGCGTATTGGTCCGATATTCGGTCCGGTCGGGCCGGGTAACGGGCGCCCGCCGGTCCGAAGCGACGGCAGCCTCGAGGAACCGCCGGAGCGGCGGCGGGAACGAGCTCGCCGCGAGGACCGGGTGGCCCCAGAGCTCCTCGGCCGTCAGTTCGCTGGCCGTGATGGAGTACGGTGGGCCCGGGTCCACCCGGTCGGTGACGATGCGGCCGACACCGTCCGGGTCGCGGACGTAGTCGTGCGCATCGAGGAAGTCGAGCACCTCGTCGGGGACGACCGATCGGCGGTACGTCGTCTGCGCGACCTCGACGGTGAAGGCCCCGATCGTCCGCACGAAGGCGGCGACCGGCTCGGACAGCCCGCCGAGGTCGTCCGGGCCGATCGTCCGATCCGGGTCCGGATCCTCGACGCCCATCTCGAGGTGCGCGGTGAACACGGGGACGGTCGGGTCGAAGGCGTAGGGCGTCCCGTCCACGCTGACGTAGAGGCGGAACGGTGGGCTGTGACTGTGCCTCCTGAACCCGTCGATGGCCGCCAGGAACGCCTCCGACACGGACGCCGCCCGGTACTCGTCTGCCACCGCGGTCCGGAGGGCATCCCGGAGCGGCTCGGAGACGTCCGCGATGGGGACGACCTGGTCGGGGTCGATGGCACGGTCGATGGGGCGCTGGGCGTAGGTTCGGACGAGGTAGCGGTCGGTCTCGACGCCGACCCCGAGCTCGGGCTCGTCTCGGGTCGGCGTGGGGGAGGCTGTCGGGTCGTCGGCTTCCCGCGGGGCGCCCCCACAGCCGGCGAGCCCGGCCAGGGCCCCGGTCGTCAGCCCGAGGTAGCGGCGCCGATGCATCACCGGGGACTGTGCCCCCGTCCGGAAAAGCGCCGGGGAGAGTGAAAGGCTCGCTTGTCCGTGCTCAGTACTCGTCGACGTCGGTCCCGACGGAGCAGACGTACTCGCCTGAAGCCACCTGGGGCAGCCGCCGAGTCCGCCAGAGGACGCCGCCGGTGTCTGCCGAGACGGTCTCCTTCGTCGTGCCGAAGACGTCCGTGACCTCGAAGAGCGGATCGCCCCGGGCGACGCGGTCACCGAGGTCCGTGTGGAAGCGCACCAGCCCGCCGGCCGGGGCGTCGATCCGCTCGAAGCCACGGGCGCGGACCTGCGGCGCCGGCTCGACCTCGCGATCCAGGAACCCGTAGTGGCCGAGGACGTTCAGCAGGCCACGCACCCCCGTCTGGATGCTCCCCTCGTCGTAGCCGACGGACCCACCGAGCTCGGGGTCGACGGTCGGGATCCCCTCGTCGGGGGCCGCCCGGGCGAGCTGTCCGTCGGGGCCCTTCTGGTCGAGCACGTACCCGCAGCCGAACACCTTCGCCAGCTCCAGGCACGCGTCGTGGAGCCGGTGGCGGCTGCCGACCCGGATCCGCACCTCGTCGATCATCCGGCTCGTCGACCCCTGGTGGAGGTCCAAGGCGAGGTCGGCCCGGGTGGCAACCTCGAAGGTCGCGTGGGCCAACCGCTCGCTGGTGGTGCCCTCGGGGTCGCCCGGGTAGACGCGGTTGAGCTTCGTGTCATCGAGCGGATTGCGGTGGACGGCCTGCTGGAAGGCCTGGTAATTGACGACGCCGACGATGAGGATCGTGCCCGCCACCTCGGCGGGGTCGAGCTGGGGAATGGCCCGCTGGAGGACGCCCACGCCGTTGAGCTCGTCGCCGTCGCTGGCGGCCTGGACGTAGAGGGTCTTGCCGTCCTCGGCGCCCTCGACCACACAGACCGGGAGCCGTACCGGTGAGCCGTCCCGAGACTCGCCGACTTGGAGGCGGCCGGTCGCGATCTCGCCGGGCTCGGCGCGCGCCGTCCCGAGGCTCGTCATCGGCCGTACACGACGGGGCCACCGTATTGTGTCTGTCGGGATGCCGGCGCCGGGGACCGCGCGACGGGGCCGTCGTGCCAGCGACCGCGGCAGTTCGCCCGGACTGGACCGAACCCGCTTTGCCGCCCCGGACCGTCCCGTCGGCCGTGCCCGACCGCGACGCGACCCGGGAGCTGGTGGCCGCCCTCGACGTCCGCCGGAACGCCGCCCTGGGCTTTGGCTCCGGCGCCGCCCTCGCGGTGGTCGCCTACGCCTTCCGCGTCTTCGAGCTGGCGGGGCCGAACCCCGACGCTCGGGGATCGCCGGCGCTCTTCGTGCTGCTCGCGTTCGTGCTCGCGGTGACCGTCGGCCTGCTCGTCACGGCCGCCCTGACGGTCCGGTCGGCCCTCCGGCTGGCGCGGACGGCCGAGCCGAGCGATGACGAGGCGTGAGTCGGTTAGTCGGGGGCCGCCGCGGCCGCTTCGAGCCGCTCCGCCCCAGCCCGCGTTCCCTTCGCGATGAGGACGTCGCCCGCGTCGACCGCAGTCTGGGAGGTCGGGGACACGACCCACTCGCCCGCCTCGCCCGCGCGTCGGATGGCGATGACCCGCATCCCGGTCTCGGTGGCGAGGCTGCGCTCACCCAGCGTCGTGCCGACGAGTCGGCTGCCGGGCTCGACGGAGACGCGGACGATGACCTCGTCGGACTCCTGGACGGCCTCCGCGACGACCGGGTGGGCCGCCAGCCCCCGGAGGACGCCCTCCGATATCTCCAAGGCCGCGTCGCTGATCACTTCCGTCGCACTGGCGAGGTGGACCAGCCCGCGCAGGGCGATCGGGTCCTCGACCCGGCCGGCCGCACGGAGGGTCCACGCCTCGAAGCGGGACTGCAGCGCGTCCACCTCGGCTTCGAGCTCGAGGACCTCCTCGGCGACCGCCTCGGAGTCGAAGAGGACCGCGCCGTAGGCGAGGTCGACGGCCAGCTCGCTCATGTCCTTCATGTGGACGATGGAGTCGACGGCTCGCTCTAGGTCCTCGATCGCCGGCTCCTCGGTGTCGGGGAGGACGTAGGGCTCGCCGGCGATCGCGTCGTAGACTTCGACGAGCCCCGCCTCGGGCCCGCGGAGGAGGACGATGTCGCCCCGCTGGAGTCGGGTGTCGCGGTCGGGCGCGAGCAGCCAGTCACCCGCGCGCCGGATCGCGATCACGCGGACGCCGGTCTCGGTCTCGACGTTCAGGTCGCCGAGCGTGCCCTCGAGGTACGGAGAGTCGGCCGCCACCTCGGCCCGGGCGACGGTCTCGACCGCTTCGGGCAGGGCCCCGCGCAGGGCCGCCGGGAGGCCGATCTCCTCTAAGACGATCTTGGCGATGTCCCCCGTCGCGTCGCTGATCTTCTCGGCGGCGCCGACGACCCCGAGGACCGGCGCAAGGGCCTCGGCGTCCTCGGGGTTTCGGGCCGCCAGCAGGAGGCTCATGCGGGCGCGGAGCTGGAGGACGTCCATCCGCTCTTCGAGGGCGACGACCTCCGCAGCGAGGTCTTCGCTCCCGTGCAGGACCGACGAGTAGGCGAGATCGATCAGGAGCTCGGCGGTGTCCTTCATCTCCGAGAGCACCGCTTTCACGTTCGTCGGCTCGTAGGCCACGTCCTCGCCCGCCATCGCCCGAACGTTTCCCGGGTCGAGCAAAAGCCTTGCCCGAGCGGAGCAGCCCGCAACGGAGCGCCACGTTCGCCGGCGCCTGCAGCGATTTCGGCGTCCGCCGAAACGGTAATGCTTTTCCTCGGCGGTTTCGAACCTCGCGCCATGAGCGACGAGCTACGGAAGGGATTGGAGGGGGTCCTCGTCGCCGAGTCCGCGCTCAGCTTCATCGACGGCGAGGCCGGTCGGCTCGTCTATCGCGGCTACTCGATCGAGGACCTGGCCCGGGAGGCCTCCTACGAGGAGGTCCTCTATCTGCTCTGGCACGGCGAACTCCCGGGCCGGTCCGAGTTGGACCGGTTCGAATCCGAGATGTCGACCGAGCGGGCGGTCTCCGGGGACGCCATCGAGGCCGTGCGATCCCTCGCGGCGGCCGACGAGGAGCCGATGGGGGCGCTCCGAACGGCCACCTCCATGCTCTCGGCCTACGACGACGAGGACGGCTCCGAGCCGACGGATCTCGACGCCGCCCTCCGGAAGGGCCGCCGGCTCACGGCCCGGATGCCCACCCTGCTCGCCGCCTACGACCGGCTGCGGAACGGCGAGGAGCCGGTCGAGCCCCGGGAGGACCTCGGCCACGCGGCGAACTTCCTCTACATGCTGACCGGGACCGAGCCCGACGCAGTCGCGGAAGAGGCCTTCGACCAGGCCCTCATCCTCCACGCCGACCACGGCCTGAACGCCTCGACGTTCACGTCGATGGTGATCTGCAGCACGCTCGCGGACATGTACAGCGCCGTCGTCGGGGGCATCTCGGCGCTGTCCGGACCGCTCCACGGCGGGGCGAACCAGGACGTCATGGAGATGCTCGTCGAGATCGACGAGAGCGGTGAGGACCCGGTCGAGTGGGTGACGACCGCGATGGAGGAGCGCGAGGACTGGCGGGTCCCCGGCTGGGGCCACCGCGTCTACGACGTGAAGGATCCGCGGGCCGAGATCCTCCAGGCCCGGGCGAAGGAGCTCTCTGAGGGATCCGGCGAGCGGAAGTGGTACGTGTACACGACCGCGATCGAGGACTACCTCGCCAACGAGAAGAACCTGGGCCAGCACGGCATCGCCCCGAACGTCGACTTCTACTCCGGCTCCGTCTACTACCAGCTCGGCATCCCGATCGACATGTACACGCCCATCTTCGCGATGAGCCGCGTGGGCGGCTGGGTCGGTCACATTCTGGAGTATCAGGCGGACAACCGCCTCATCCGACCCCGGGCGCGCTACGTCGGCCCGACCGACGCCGAGTTCGTCCAGATCGACGAGCGCTGAGGCGGGAGCCGGTCGGGGGGCACCGGCTCTTCGGCGCAGTTATTTCGGTGGCGGGAATGGCCCGGTGTATGTCGCGCGACCTGACCCTCACGATCGGCCGATACGATCGGATTCTCCCGCTCGAGACGGGCGAGGTGACCGTCGACGGGGTCGACCTCACCATCGATCACGACCGCCCCGGTCGGCTCTTCCAGCGAGTGACCGGCGTCGATGCCGACGAGCGGTTCGAGCTCACGGAGATGAGCCTCTCGACGCTCGTCCTCTGGACGGCGCGGGGGGACTGTCCGTACGTTGGCATCCCCGTGTTCCCGTCGCGGTACTTCCGGCACGGCATGATCTTCGTCAACGACGACGCCGGCATCGAGGAACCCGAGGACCTCCGGGGAGCGACCGTCGGGATCTTCACCGAGTACCAGATGACCATGGCCACGACCATCCGGGGCATCCTCCAGGACGACTACGACGTCCGTCCCGAGGAGGTCACCTGGGTCACGGCACGGGAAGAGAAGATACCGCTCGACCTCCCCGAAGGGGTCGACGTCACCGTCGCCGACGACGACCTCCACGACATGCTCGACCGGGGCGACCTGGACGCGCTGTTCACCTACAAGCCGCCGGCGGTGCTCGGCGATGGCGTCAGTCGACTGTTCCCGGACTTCAAGGCGGTCGAGAAGGACTACTACGAGCGCCGGGACGTCTTCCCGATCATGCACACGGTCGTGCTGCACGAGGACCTCTACGCCGAGGCGCCGGCGGTCGCCACCGCCCTCTACGACGCGATGGTCCGCGCGAAGGACCTGGTGCTGGAGCGGCTCTACAACCCGGGGACGCACGCGGTCTCGCTCCCATGGCTGCTCGAGTACGTCGAGGAGACCCGGGAGACGTTCGGCGAGGACTTCTGGCCCTACGGCATCGAGGCCAATCGCGCCGAGCTCGAGGCTCTCACGCGCTTCTCCTCCGAGCAGGGGCTCTCTGACCGGCGCGTGGATCCCGAGGAACCGTTCGTCCCGGAGCTTCGGGACACCTGAGACGACGTCGCCGTCACAGGGCCAGCCGTATCGTGTGACCGTCGCGGGGCCGACGAAGCGCGTTGGCCAAGTGGCCCCCGCCGGTATCGCAGACCGTGATCGTCTTCGTCTATGGGACGCTGACCGACGAGACGACCGTCGCCGAGGTGCTCGAGGACTGGTCCTTCGCGGGCGAGGCCGTCCTCGATGGCCTCCACCGCGTCGACGGCGAGTATCCGACGCTTGGACCCGGTGGCCGGGTCGATGGACGCCTGCTCCGGACGCCTGAGGTCGACCGGCTCGACGCCTACGAAGGGGTCGGCCGTGGGCTCTACGTCCGGGTCGAGGTGCCGGTCGCTCCCGGCCAGAGCGACGCCGTTGCCGTCTACGTCGGCGACCCCGACCGCCTCGGCGTCGACGTCGAGTGGCCCGGCGACGCCGCGTTGGCCGACCGGGTGCGCGACTACGTCGACGCGGCCGACGTCGTCGTCCGTCGGGACCGACAGCGTTAGCCCGGGGCCGACCGAAGCCGACGCATGATCGAACTCGACGACGTGCTCGCCGCCCGGGAGCGCGTCGAGGGAGTGGCCCGACGCACGCCGGTGTCTCACTCCCACGTCTTCTCGGACCTCGTTGGCGCCGAGGTTCACCTCAAGTCCGAGACGTTCCAGCGGACTGGCGCGTTCAAGATCCGCGGCGCGACGAACCGGATCGCCACCCTCTCCGAGGACGCCAGGGCGGCTGGCGTGGTCACGGCGAGCGCGGGAAACCACGCCCAGGGCGTCGCGTTGGCCGCGACCAGAACGGGCGTCGATGCCACGATCGTCATGCCCGAGTACGCCCCGGTCTCGAAGGTCGAGGCCACGGAGGGCTACGGCGGGACGGTGGTCCTCCACGGCGCCGACTACGACGCGGCCGCCGAGCGAGCCCGCGAGATCGAGGCCGAAGAGGGGCGGACCTACGTCCACGCGTTCAACGACGACGCGGTGATGGCCGGCCAGGGCACGATCGGCCTCGAGATCGTCGAGGACCTGCCCGAAGTCGACACCGTCGTCGTGCCGGTCGGCGGTGGTGGCCTCATCGGCGGAATCGCCACCGCCGTGACGGCCCGGAAGCCCGACGCGCGGGTGGTCGGCGTCGAGGCGGCGGGCGCGCCGAAGTACGTCGAATCGCTGGCCGCCGGCGAACTGGTCACGCTCGACGCGGTCGACACCATCGCGGACGGGATCGCGGCCAGACGCGGCGGGGAGCGGCCCTTCGAGATCATCCAGGAGCGCGTCGACGACGTCGTGACCGTCTCGGACTCCCAAGTCGCCGTCGCGGTCACGTACGCGCTGGAGCGGGCGAAGACGCTCGTTGAGGGCGCCGGGGCGGTCGGCCTCGCCGCGCTGCTCGGCGGCGCGATCGACGTCGAGCCCGACGAGGTCGTCGTGCCGGTACTCTCGGGCGGAAACATCGACGTGAACACGCTGACGACGGTGCTGCTCCGCGGGCTGGTCGAGACCGGCCGCTACCTGAAGATCCGCACGGTGCTGCCCGACCGACCGGGCGCGCTCGTGGAGCTGGCTGAGCTCATCTCAGAAGCCCGGGCGAACATCTACGCCGTCTCCCACGACCGCACCTCCCGGGACGTGGCGATGGACGACGCGGAGATCGAAGTGGAGATCGAGACGCGGGGACCAGACCACGTAGAGGCGTTGCTCTCGAGGCTCGAGGCGGCCGGCTACGAGGTCGAGGTGCAGGCCTGAGACGTATGGAAGCGGGTACCGGCTACGGATCCGGCGAGTACCTTTATTGTCGCGGTGTGTGACTTCCGCGCATGAAACGGGTCATTAACAGCCCTGCTGCCGCGCCGCCCGCGGCGTCCTACAGCCAGGCGACGACCGATGGCGACCTCGTGTTCACGGCCGGCCAGATCGCGCTCACGGCCGACGGCGAGTTCCTCGGCGAGGAGTCGGTCGGGGTCCAGACGCGCCAGGCGCTGGAGAACGTCAAGAACATCTTGGAGGAGGAAGGTCTGGCCCTCCAGGACGTGCTCAAGGTCACGGTGTTCCTCGCCGACATCGACGACTACAGCGCGATGAACGAGGCCTACAGCGAGTACTTCCAGGACAACCCGCCGGCCCGGAGCGCGATCGGGGTCGACGCGCTCCCGAAGGGCGCGGCCGTCGAGATCGAGGCCGTCGCGGCCAAGAAGTGAGGGTGGTGAACCGTCGACCGCCGATCGCCCCGTGGAACTGAGCCTGGACGCGGTCGTCTGGGGACTCGTCGGCGGGCTCTCGTTTCTCGTGATCCTCACGGGCTACGAGTTGGCCACGGGCTTCCGAGCGAGCCTCGTGACGAAGTTCGGCGTGGCCGTGCTGGTCACGGTCGGGGCGGCGGGCGCAAGTGCCACGCTCGCTGCGAGATTGCGGGAGAACGAAAGCGCTTAACCGGCGCGGTCGGGTAGTCTGGGACGGGCCAGGATGGCCGAACGGCAAGGCGCACGCCTGGAAAGCGTGTTCCCATACGGGATTCTGGGTTCAAATCCCAGTCCTGGCGCTCTAGGCCCGCCGCGATATAGGGACCACTCCCGTCGAAATCAACGAGGTTTCGTAGACTGATCGCCGGCCGGCGGGCAACACGCGACACCAGGACGCTAGGAGGGATTCGTTGGCCGGGTGTCCCCAGATTGCACTGCCGATCGCCAGGGCCCGCTGGGAAAGTTTAAGGGAGAAACTCCAATCGGTTTCCCTGTGCTGCAGTCCCGACTCCCGGAACGGCTCGGGCCCGTCGGGCTGACCGTCGTGGGGACGGGCACCATCGAAACGGTCGTTCGGCTGCTCCCGGAGTCGATGCTGGTGGCCTTCGACAGCCGCCTGGGCGCGGTGCTCGCCTCGTCAGCGATCAATCTTGGGGTCAGGGATTCACTCGTCCTGTCGGCGACACAGCTCGTGTTTCTCGTCGCCGTGTTCTACTTCTTCATGCCGACGGTGTATCCTCCGCCGATCAAGCAACGGGTCCGCAGCGAACGATCGTTCAGGGCGATCCTCGCGGTCGTGGCCGGGGCATTCGCCCTCCCCGTCGTGTTCCTCGGGTCGGCCGTCTGGGCATCGATCGTCGCGACGGCCATCGCGATCGGGGACTACCTCCTGCTGACGACGGTCCTGAGCTGCGCCCTAATCGCAGCGTATCTCTCGGTGACCCAGGCGGAGCCGTTGGGGGATCCGGCTGGCGAAGCCTACGATATGATCGACGTGTTCTCGTCGGACGCCCGCGCAGACAGCAAGGCCGAGTTCGAACTCACGAACCGGTGGCCGCGATGGGCGAGAGTGATCGGCCGGCTTCTCGCCGCCGGTGGCACCGCCGCTGGGTACGTGACGCCCCTCGTCCTGCTCGGCTGGCTGGGCGGGGCGCTGAACGCGGTGTTCCCGGTATTGGAACTCCTCGTCCTGCTTGGGATCCTCTGGGACGTGGGGGACGCCCGGGAGAGCAGATTCACGCGATGGCTTTCGAGCACCGCGCTCGAGATCGAAGACACGCTATACGACCACCTCACGAGTGCCACGCAGGGGGCAACCGGGGCCGCGGGCACCACGGCCTGTGTCGTTGGCATACTGGTCCCGATCAGTGGCCTCCTAGTGTACCTCGATAGCGGCCTCTTCGATCCCGGGGTCGCCATCGTTGGCTGGGGAGTGACGGTCGATGCGCTGGCGGGGTGGGCTGCCGGGACCGGTCGACTGGTCGGCGTCGGGCGGCCTTTCCTCAGGGCGGTTGCCGAAACGGGCGAGGAGTTCGCGCTCCCGGTGTCGGCGGGGATCGCAACCTGGTACTGGTACCACACGATTCAGTACCTCCCGAGTGCGGTCGCCCGGCTGGAATCGACCGGGTCGGTCGCGACCGGCGACGAGGAGTCCCCGGCTCGGTCGGTCTGGGTGGCCGTTGCGGCTGGCGGCCTGGCACTCCTTTGGAAACTAGAGCTCGAAGCCTCCATCGGGAGCTTCCGAGACCTGGCCCGTGGACTCCCGGTAGAACTGTTGTTCGCCGTCGGGTGGCCCGCCCTCCTGCTGATCAGTCTCCTCCTGATGCGGCGGCCGACCCATGAAGACGATGCGGGCTGGCCAGTGGACGGCCTCCGACTGTTCGGCGGCCTGTTCTGGACCGGATTGATCGGGTACGTTGCCGTCATGTCGATCGATCGCGTCGTCTGGTTCGCCCTGCTTGGGTCCGTGATGTTCGCGTGGTTGTTCTACCTGCAACCGTTGGGGGCGTGGGCCGACTCGAATCGGCGGCACCCCCGCGTGGTGGTGGCACTGTACGGGCAACTCCCGGCGCTCGTGGCGATCGTGACGGTGTCACTCGGCGTCTTCCCGCCGGGCTTCCTTCTCATGGTCGTCATGTCCCCGCTGATGATCCTCCACCAGTACCTAGTGGCTTACTTCGCGGCCACCGAACGAGAGTGACGGCGGCGGCCCGTCGGCGCCAGGAACGAACGGCGGGTCGCTCTGGGGGGAGGGACCGTCGACTGATCGGCGGCAGTCGCGTGGGCGGCCGTACTGGTGATGCCTGCATCCCTGCGACGGCCACCGATTCCCCCAGCGCCGACCGCCAGGAAAACCGACAGACTGTGGCCGGACGGCTTCCGAAGATTTATATAGAATCGCAATCAACCACCTGCTGACTATGAGCCAGCAGATGCGCGGCGGTCAGCCGATGATCATCATGGGCGATGACGCCCAGCGCGTGAAAGACCGCGACGCCCAGGAGCACAACATCAGTGCCGCCCGGGCGGTCGCCGACGCGGTCCGTTCGACACTCGGTCCGAAAGGCATGGACAAGATGCTCGTCTCCTCGATCGGAGACGTCACCATCACCAACGACGGCGTGACGATCCTCCAGGAGATGGACATCGACAACCCGACGGCCGAGATGGTCATCGAGGTCGCCGAGACCCAGGAGGACGAAGCCGGCGACGGCACCACGACAGCCGTCTCGATCACTGGCGAACTCCTGAAGAACGCCCAGGACCTCCTAGAGCAGGACATCCACCCGACGGCCATCATCCGCGGCTTCAACCTCGCCTCGGAGAAGGCCCGGGAGGAGGTCCAGGAGATCGCCGAGCGCGTCGACGTGGACGACGACGACGTCCTCCAGAACGTCGCCGAGACCTCCATCACGGGCAAGGGCGCGGAGGCCAACAAGGACGTCATCGCTCAGCTCGTCGTCGAGGCGGTCAAGCGCGTCACCGTCGAGGCCGACGACGGCGGCAACATCGTCGACCTCGAGGTCGTCGACATCGAGACCCAGACCGGGCGCTCGGTGGGCGACTCCGAGCTCCTCACCGGTGCCGTCATCGACAAGGACCCGACCCACGACGACATGCCCTCCGAGGTCGAGGACGCGTCGATCCTCCTCACGAACTCCCCCATCGAGGTCGAGGAGGCGGACGTCGACACGCAGATCAGCGTCGACGACCCGAACCAGCTCCAGCAGTTCCTCGATCAGGAGGAGGAGCAGCTCAAACAGAAGGTCGAGCAGATCAAGGCCTCCGGCGCGAACGTCGTCTTCTGCCAGAAGGGCATCGACGACCTCGCCCAGCACTACCTCGCCAAGGAGGGCATCCTCGCCGTCCGGCGCACGAAGAAGAGCGACATCACGTTCCTGAAGAACGTCCTCGACTGCGCCATCGTCTCCGACCTCGACGACATCGACGCCGACGACCTCGGCCACGGGACGGTCACCCGGGACGAGGACGACGAGCTGTTCTACGTCACCTCTGACACCGAGGAGTCCCACGGCGTGACCCTGCTCCTCCGTGGCTCGACGGATCACGTCGTCGACGAGCTCGAGCGGGGGGTCTCCGACGCCCTCGAGGTCGTCACGCAGACGGTCGCCCACGGCCGCGTGCTGGCCGGCGGCGGTGCCGCGGAGGTCGAGCTGGCCTCGCGGGTCCGTGACTACGCCGACTCCATCTCCGGGCGCGAGCAGCTCGCCGTCGAGGCGTTCGCCGACGCGCTCGAGCTCGTGCCGCGCGTGCTCGCGGAGAACGCCGGGCTCGACCCGATCGACACGCTGGTCGACCTCCGGTCAGCCCACGAAGGCGGCGACGCCCAGGCCGGGCTCGACGTCTTCACCGGCGAGGTCGTGAACACCTTCGACAGCGGCGTGATCGAGCCGGCCCACGCGAAGTCCCAGGCACTCGCCTCGGCCACCGAGGCCGCCAACCTGGTCCTGAAGATCGACGACATCATCTCCGCCGGCGACCTCTCGACCGAGGGCGAGGAGGGCGAGGGCGGTGCCCCCGGTGGCGGCATGGGCGGGATGGGCGGCATGGGTGGCATGGGCGGCATGGGCGGCGCGATGTGACGCTCGCCTAGGTCACACCACCACCCCCGACCGGCGGACCGCTTCGGGCGTTCTCACACCATTTCGCTGTTCGATCGATCCCCACCGACGGGTAGATTGATGTGCCGCTTCCCGGAACGGGCGGGCATGCTAGACGACGTGACGGTCGTCGACTTCAGCCAGGTTCGCGCCGGCCCTTGGTGCACCCAGCTCCTCGGCTTGCTGGGGGCGGAGGTCATCAAAGTCGAGCGGCCCGGGACTGGCGCCATGGAGCGGGGCAGCGAGCCGAAGCGGAACGGCGTCAGCGCCGACCACCTCGCCCGGAACCGGCACAAGGCGAGCGTCGCCATCGACCTCAAGACCGAGGAGGGCCGGCAGCTCGCGGAGGACCTGGTCGCAGACGCCGACGTGGTCGTCGAGAACTTCAGTCCGGGGACGATGGAGCGGCTGGGCCTCGGCTACGAGGACCTCGCGACGGGCAATCCCGACCTCGTCTACGCCAGCATCAAAGGCTACGGCGAGCGTGGACCGAAGGCCGCCGCGAAGGGCGTCGACCTCGTGCTCCAGGCCGAGGGCGGGATCATGAGCGTCACCGGGCCCGAGGACGGCGAACCGGTCAAGCTCGGGCAGGCGCTCGGCGACATCGGTGCCGGCCTCTATGCGACGATCGGCATCCTGGCCGCCCTCTACGACCGGGAGACCGGCGGCCCCGGCCAACGGGTGTCGACGGACCTCTTCGGGACGATCGTCTCCTTCCTGGAGGAGTATCTCACCGAGTACGGGATGACCGGCGAGGACCCGACCCCGTTCGGCCGGCGCCACCAGGGCCGGGTTCCCTACGAAGTCGCCGAGACCGCCGACGGGCACGTCGCCTTCCTCGCGACGGGCGGTGACGAGGGCTGGGAGACGTTCGTCACGGAGGTCCTCGAGACCGAGGAGCTGCTCGAGTACGACACCCTTGCCTCCCGGCTCGAGCACTACGACGAGATCGCCGACGTGATGCACCCAATTCTCCGGGAGCGAACCACCGCGGAGTGGCAGGCGATCTTCGACGACCACGGGTTCCCGAACGGCCCACTCAACCGGATCAGCGACGTCGTCGACCACCCGCAGACCAAGGAGCTTGGGTACGTCGTCGAGCACGACCACGACGTAGCCGGCCCGGTGCTGCTGCATGGCCACCCGCTACACTTCTCGGAGGGTGAGACGCGGCCCACCGACGACGCCCCGGCGCTCGGCGAGCACACCGCCACAGTCCTCCGCGAGCGCCTCGGCCTCGATGGCGACGAGATCGACCGACTCCGGGACACCGGCGCCGTCGAGTGAGTCGGCCGCTGCGTCACCGGCCCTCGAACTCGGGGTCGCGGCCCTCGGCGAAGGCCGCCCGGCCCTCGGCGAAGTCCTGGCTCTCGTAGGACTCGCGGGCGTACTGCCGCCCCTGCTCGATGGCCTCCTCGGAGAGTGACCCGCCGTCGAGAACGGCATCGACGATCCACTTCATGCGTCTGAGCGAGAGCGGCGCGTTGGCGGCGATCGTCTCGGCCATGTCGTACGTCACCCGCTCGAGGGCCTCGGGATCGGTCAACTGGTTCAGCAAGCCGATCGCCCGGGCGGTCTCGGCGTCGATGGTCTTCCCGGTGAAGAGCAGCTCCTTCGTCTTCGCGGGGCCGAGCAACCGGGTGATCCGCTGGATGCCGAGCGGGGGGTAGACGACGCCGATCTTCGCCGGCGTGATCCCGAACCGCGCGCCGCGTCGGCCGATCCGGATGTCGCAGGCGGCGGCGACGTGGACCGCGCCACCGAAGGTGTCACCGTTCACCATCGCGATCGTCGGGTAGGGGTAGTCGGCGAGGTTGTCGGTCGCGTCCCGCCAGTGCTGTTGGCCCGCCTCACTCCGGTCCTGGTCGAGGTCGTGGCCGGCGCTGAACGCCTTCTCGCCGGCCCCGCGGATGACGAGGACGTCCCGGCCGCCGGCCGCCACGCGGGCGTCGATCGCCTCGGCGAGGTCAGCGAGCATCCCGTAGGTGAGGGCGTTCCGCTTGCCCGTGTGCTCGATGGTGATGGTGCAGACCCCGTCGGCACACTCCGCCTGGATCGTACCGCTCATTCGGTCGACGTCTCGCCAGGACGGGCATTAGTGTTCCCCCAGGCCGGCTCGGCGGTATGCGTGAGCAGACGACCTAAGTCGAGCCCGGGAGTATGGCCGGCATGGAGACGCTGCTCTTGGACCCCGAGGCCGTCGAGGCCACGGCGACCTACCCGGCGGTGATCGACGCGGTCGAGGCGGCGTTTGGGGCCTATGCCCGAGGCGACGCGATCATGCCGGCGAAGACCTACATCGACCTCCCCCAGTACGACGGCGACTTCCGGGCGATGCCGGCCTACCTCCACGTCGGCGACTGGGACGCCGCGGGCGTGAAGTGGGTGAACGCGCACCCGTCGAACCCGGACCGCCACGGCCTCCCGAGCGTCATCGGGACCATGATCTACTCGGACCCGGAGACGGCGCTTCCCCTCGCGATCATGGACGGCACGACGCTGACCCGCCTCCGGACGGGGGCGGCGGCCGCAGTCGCGACACGCCACCTCGCCGTCGAAGGGGCCAGCTCGCTGGGCATCGTCGGTGCCGGCGCCCAGGCCTACACCCAGCTCGAGGCCGTCGCGGCCGTGCGGCCGATCGAGACGGTCGTGATCGCCGACGTCGACGCGGACCGACAGCGGGCCTTCGTCGAGGCCTTCGAGGACCGCTTCGACGTCCGGGCCGGCTCGATCGCGGAGGCCGCCGGGTGTGACGTCCTCTCGACGGCGACGCCCGTCGAGTCACCGATCGTGCCACGCGAGGCGCTCGGCGAACACACCCACGTCAACGCCATGGGCGCCGACGCGCCGGGGAAGCACGAGCTCGACGACGAGATCCTCCTCGACGCGACGCTCGTCATCGACGATTACGACCAGTGCGTCCACTCCGGGGAGATCAACGTACCCTGGAGTGCGGGCACGCTCTCGGACGCGGACCTCCACGGCACGCTCGGCGAGATCGTCTCGGGCACGCTACCGGGCCGCGAGCCCGACACCGGACTCAGCGTGTTCGACTCGACCGGGCTGGCCATCCAGGACGTGGCCGCGGCCCACGCTGCCTACGAGCGGGCCACCGAGGAAGGGGTCGGGACGGGCTTCGAACTCGTCGACACCGATCTCACTCGCTAGCGCCGAACGCGCCGAGCTTCGAGAGGATCCAGATGATCGCGATGAAGGGGAGCAGCGGGATCATGACCATGATCAGGCCGAGGCCCAGCAGCATGCCCATGATGCTCATCTCGCTGTCCGGGCGGCTCCGGTAGGGCTTGGTGACGGTCCGGATGAGGCCCCCGGTCTCCTCTTCGCTCATGGTCGACCGTTACCCGGGCGGGGTCAAAAGCGTGTCTGGTCGCGGTCGTCGGGGCTACTCTAGCAGGATCGCCGGCCGGAACGGAACCGCGTCCGCGGCCTTCTCGGCGTCGGCGTCCTCGGCGGGGACGACCTCGACCTCGGCGTCGAACTCGGCCGCGATGACGTCGGCGGCGTCGGTGTAGACGGCCGCCTCGTCGACGTCCTGGAGCACCGACACCCGGCCCTCGGGGCGCTCGCGGACGAAGGTCGAGAGCGTGCCGACCAGGTCGTTGACGGCCTGCCCGCGGGCCTGCATCGCCTCGTCCTCCATGAGCCGTCCCATGACCGCGCCGTGGTCGGGGCCGGCCTCGACGACGGCGTCGAAGACCTCGCGCGTCCACCCGGGAGCGACGAAGACCCGGATCGTCTCGGGCTCGGTCCCGGTGACCTCGACGACCTCACGGACGTCGGCGAGGAGGTCGCGGACCAGGTCCTCCTCGGCCTCGACCCGCGGGCTCGCCAGCGCGGGGTCGGGCTCGGGCCAATCGGCGTCCTCCGCGGGCTCGCCGGTGAGCCGCTCGTGGAGCTCGTTCGCGAGGAAGGGGACGAACGGCGCGAGCATGACCAGCCGCTGGCGAAGCACTTCGTGCAGGGTCCACCGGGCACCGGCTCGGTCGAGGTCGGCCCGTCGGCGGTACCACCGGAGGGCCTCCTCGAGCTCGTAGAAGGCCGCCTGGGTGGCCGTCCGCGTCTCGAAGCCCTCCATCGCCTCCGTCGCGGTCTCGATGGCCGCCTGCAGTCTCGAAAGCAGCCACCGGTCGATCCGCTCGAGGTCGCGCTCCCCGGCCGGGCCGTCGGCGATCTGGACGGCCCGGTCGTAGAAGCGGTCCAACTGCTCGCGTGCCGACCCGACCGCATCGGTGCGCCAATCGTAGTCCTGCCAGGGCTCGGAGCTGTTCAGCAGGAAGAACCGGACGGTGTCGGCGCCGTAGCGGTCGATGGCCTCGTCAGGCAGCACCACGTGGCCCTTCGAGGAACTCATGGCTTGCCCTTCGAGTAAGCCCATGCCCATGATCGTGATCCCCTGGGGCCAGTCGGCTTCCTCGAAGAGCTCGGCGTGGTGGTAGAGGTAGAAGGTCAGGTGGTTGGAGATGAGGTCGTTCCCCGAGCAACGGTAGTCCACCGGGTACCAGTACGCCCACTCCTCGCGCAGCTCCAGGGCGCGATCGTCTGGATCCGCCACCGCGTCGGGCCCGAAGAAGAGCGCATCGAAGAACGCCCGGTCGAGGTCCTCGACGGGAATCTCCTGGAGCCGCGGCGCGATCGTGTAGTAGGCCATGTAGATCGTCGAGTCGGACAGCGGCTCGATGACGAAGTCGTCGTCCCAGGGGAGCCGCGTGCCGAGGCCGTAGTTCCGGATGCAGGGCCACTCCTCGAGCCAGTCGATAGTGTGGTAGTACTCGTCGCGGGTGTGCTCGGGGATGGCGTCCAGACCCTCGACGGCTCGCCGGGTCTTGGTCCGCCAGTCCTCGTCGTTGTAGCGCAGGAACCAGGTCTCCTGCTCGGAAACCTCGACGTCGCCGCCACACCGGCAGACGACCTCCTCGGAGAACTCGTACATCGCGTCGAAGTCGCCGACTGCGCGGTGCTCCTCGCGGAAGCGGTCCCGGGCCTCCTTGACGGTCTCGCCGGCGTACGGCCCGTACATGTCCCGGAGCCGGCCGTGGTTGAACTCGGCGTTGTACAGCTCCTGGGTCGCCTGCTCGAGGGCGGGGTCGTCCTGGTTCTCGATGCCGTACTCCTCGACGACGTCACCCGCCGGGTACTCGCCGTAGTCCTCGATGTCGAGGATGGCGACCGGCTCGATGGCGGCGACCGCCTCGGGGTCGAGGTCGTAGGCCGCCAGCCGATCCGCGTCGGCCTTGATCTCGGAGAGCGCGACCCAGTCGTCGGGGCTGTGGGCCGGCACCGACATCACCACGCCCGTCGCGTTGTCGGCATCGACGAACGTCGCCGGGAGGATCAGCACCTCGTCACCGGTGACGGGGTTTTCGACCGACGCACCGACGAGTTCCTCGCCGGCGAGGGTTTCCTTCACCTCGACGTTCCGGCGCTGGAGGGCGAACTTCTCGGCCGCGGGCTCGGAGACGAGCCACGCCTCGCCGTCGACGTCGGCGCGCACGTAGGTCGCGTCGGGGTCGACGTAGGCGTTCGTGACCCCGTAGACCGTCTCCGGCCGGAGGGTGGCCATCGGGACCACCGTGTCGCCCTGGCGGAACTTGATCAGGGTGTACTCCTGGAAGTCGGCGCCCTCGCCCTCCAAGAGGTCGTGGTCGGTGACGGGCTGCTCCTCGTTGGTGCAGTACCGCACCGGGTGGTAGCCCTTCTCCAGGAGGTCGCGGTCGTGGAGCGTCTCGTACTGCCACGTGATGAATTTCGAGTAGCGGTCGTCGTTCGTGGTGAACTCCCGGCGCCAGTCGATGGAGAGCCCCAGCTGCTGCATCCCGGCCTTGTAGTGGTTCTCGATGAAGTAGCGGGCGTAGCCCATCGGCGTTTCGAGGTCCCGGAGCTCCTCCTCGGGGACGTTGTAGGTGTCCCGGAGGACCGAGAGCTGGTCGGCCTCCCCCTTCTTCAGGCGCTCGACGGCGCCGACGATCGGCGTGCCGGTGACGTGCCAGGCGATGGGGAAGAGGACGTCGTCGCCCTGGAGTCGACGGTAGCGCGCCCACGCGTCCGGAACGGTGTAAGTCCGGGCGTGGCCGATGTGCATGCCGCCGCTCGGGTACGGGTAGGGGACGGTGACGAAGGTGGCGTCCTCAGGGTCATCGGTCGGATCGGCCTCGTACCGGCCGGCCGCCCGCCACCGGGAGCGCCACTTCTCCTCGATGGCGTCGGGCTCGTAACTCATTGGCGGAGGCCAAACGTGGCAGGGCTAAAAGGACTGCTATCGGGCGGGTCGAATCCTCGATGGTTGGGCTGTGAACACGCCAGCGGGGCACCGATGAGCCCCACCCGCCCCGCCGATCACTGGCCATTACCGCCAGAGCGTCGCGATGGGCCCCATCAGTTCGGGTCGAACGGGTTCAGGGCCGAGTCAAGCCCCGTCACGTCATCGAATCGGTCGAAGTCGTCATCGAAGCTGTAGACGTAGTCGAGCCCAGTTCGGCGCATGTAGGCCACCGTGATTGTCTCCGTAAGCTCGACGCCCGGCGTTCGCCTGAACAGCGCCAGTCCGCTGGCGAAATCGTCCTGGGCGAGGTGCCGTATGCGGAAACCGGCGCTCTCGTTCAGGAAGTCCACCGTCTCGAGGGCGTGGCCGTACCCGGCTGCCTTGAGGATCGGATTGACGACCGCGGGGAGGGTGTAGTTCGTGATCTGTCCACGAGGGAGTTCACCCGCGTCCATGCCTGAGACGATAGCATGCGCCGGTCCGTGCCACCGGTCGCTTCGGCTCCGAAACCCGAAGAGCACGTTAGAATCGACGACGGCTTCGGTCGTCACGACCAGTCATAGCCCTCGGTGACCGCTATGGCGTCGGTCTCCCCCATGTCGATGGGTTCGAGCTCCCCCGCCAGACCGTGGCGCTCACGGACGATCTCGGCGACTAGCCGGCCAGCCTCATCGACATCCCACCGGAGCCGGTCCCCGGGTTCGAGGTCGAGGTCCTCCCGACTCTCCGACGGAATCGTCACCGCGTAGCTCGCGTTCACCGTCGTCTCCTCCGAGGCCTTAGGCCCGGTATGGGCCCAACGTGAAAATCAATTTCCCAGGAAATTGGACTGGTCGGTGGGGTCAGACGTGTCCAGCCTGTAATCCGTCCTACTCCACTTCGATCCGGTGGCCGCCGCCACCCTCGATCTTGGGAAGCGTCACGGTCAGCACGCCGTTGTCGTAGGTCGCCGAGATCCCCCCCTCGTCGACGGCGCCCGGCAGGCGAACCGATCGGCTGGCCGACGTCCGCTGGCGCTCCCGTCGGATGTAGTCGGCTTCCGACTCCTCGGTGGCCTCCTCACGCTCGGCGGCGATTCGCAGCGTCCGGTCCGAGAGCGTGACGTCGATCTCGTCCTTGTCGTACCCGGGGACGTCGGCGGTGACGACGAAGGCGTCACCGTGGTCCTCGACGTCGACCAAGAGGGAGCCGGCAGCTTTCGCGAGGGGTCCCTCGCCGAGCTGCTCGCTCATTCGGTCGAAGAGCTGCTCGATCTCGTCGAAGGGGTTCTCGCCACGGAAGGGCATGGTAGACCGTTGGCGCTCGTGGCGGATAAAGGTCGTCCTACGCGGGGATGGGTCCCTCAGACCACGTGCTTCGAATCGTAGGAGCCGAGCCGTCTGACCCAGCCGTCCTCGGCGATGGCATCGAGGTCGGAGAGCGCAGCTTTCGTCCGGTCCTCGTAGAGCCCGGCGGCGAAGTCGACGTGGAAGAGGTAGTCGCCGAGGCGGTTCCCGCTCGGCCGGGACTCGATGCGCGTGAGGTTGATGTCCCGGTCAGCGAACGCCTCGAGGATCTCCAGGAGCAGCCCCGAGTAGTCGGCGTTCGGGTAGATGATGGCCGTCGACTTCCCGCCCGCATCGGAGCGCTCGGCCATGGGCGCCACCTCGAAGAAGCGCGTCGCGTTCGACGTGCGGTCCTGGATGTCCTCGGCGAGGACGACGAGGTCGTCCCCGGCGTTGTCCGGGTGGCCGATGCCGGCGATGGCCGGGTCCTCCCGGGCCTCCTCGACACCGCGGGCCGTGCTCGCGACGGCCTCGAGGCGGGCCTCGGGGTAGTGCTCCTCCAGGTAGTCCCGGCACTGGGCGAGGGCTTGTGAGTGGCTCGCCACGACCTCGAAGTCCTCGCCCTGGGCGAGCAGGGCGTGCCGGACTGGCGTGACGATTTCCTTGACGACCGCGACCTCGTACTCCACGAGGGCGTCCATCGACTCCGTCACCGACCCCTCGATGCTGTTCTCCACCGGGATGACCCCGCGGGCGACCTCGCCGTCAGCTACCGCCTCGACGATACCCGTCACCGACTCCAGGAAGGAGACCTCGTCGACGACGGCGCTCGCCGCCCGGTGGGAGTACGTGCCCGGAGGGCCGAGCGTCACGGCTTCCATACCCGGGACTGGCGCGAGCGGCCTAAAAGACCGTCGGGACGCGCCACGTGGACCGACGGGCCTATCCGACACCCCCGCAGAGTCCGCCCAACGATGGACCGCGAGGCGCTCGCCTGGGCGCTGGTGTTCTCCGTGCCGGTCGGGGTGGGCATCACGGGGTACGCCGCCCACATCATCCGCCAGGGCGTGCTGGACCCCATCGCGGTGCTGGCCGGCCTCGGGACGACGCTGCTGCTCTTTTTGATCTTCTTTTTCGCGTTCAGCCACGGCTCGGTCGACGATGATCGAGAGCAATCGGGGTAGGAGATCCCGACGGACCTTTTTATAGCACGACACCGAATCGACATCACCATGCGGTTCGTCCGCGTTCGGGACGCTCCACCCGAGACGCTCGACGTCGACGAGCTTCGAAAGGCGGTCCATCGCGACGCAGTCGATTTCGCGGTCGTGTATGGATCCCACGCACGGGGAGACGCGGGCGCACTGAGCGATCTCGACGTGGCGGTACGGTTCATTCCCGAGGTTGCTCCCGACCGGAAGCGACAGTTACTCGATGAGCTGACTGTTTCCATCCAGGAGGCCACGGGACACGAAGCCGTTGATCTCGTCGATTTGGACGTCGCTGGTCCTGAGCTCGGCTACGAAGCCTTATCCACTGGGATACTCGTTTACGGTGATCGCCAGGCGGCGCTCGACCTGGAGGCGACCCTACTGCTCAAGTCTCTCGACCAACAGCCGATGAAGCGGACATGGCGGAGAGCGCTCGACGACAGACTTCGGGAGGGCTCCTTTGGTCGACCCTGACCGCGTCCGGACCAAACTGGGACACGTCGAGGAGTACCCCCGCGGGCTCGCAGAGCAGCAGGAGGTTTCAAAGGAGCAGTACCTCCGGAACCGTGACCGTCGTGACATCGTCGAACGCCGGTTCGAGAAGGTGATTCAGGCCAGTCTCGACGTCGCGTCCCACGTGATAGCGACAGAGGGCTATCGCGAACCGACCGATTACGGGGATCTCTTTCGGGTCCTCGGGGAGAACGGCGTTATCTCGTCGACAGTAGCTGACCGGATGGTCGAGATGGCAGGCTTTCGGAACGTCCTCGCTCACGAATACGCGCAGATCGACGACGAGCGGGTGTTCGACCACCTTCAAGACGTAGAGCACTTCAGACGGTTCGCCCAGGAGATCGCAGAATTCACGCAGGGATCTGACGGTGATCGCACCTAGCGGTTGACCGTGTGGACGGCCTGTCCCCGGGCGTTCGCCGCGGCCTCCCGGACGGCCTCGGCGAGCGTCGGGTGGGTGTGGACGGTCGCGATCACGTCCTCCAGCCGTGCGCCCATTTCGATGGCGAGCGTCACTTCGGCGATCAACTCGGAGGCCTCCGGCCCGACGATCTGGCCCCCGAGGACGAAGCCGACGTCGCCGTCGGCGACGATCCTGACGAAGCCTTCCTGCTCACCGGTCGAGAGCGCCCGGCCGCTTGCCCCGAACGGGAATCGGCCGACGACGGGGTCGTAGCCGGCCTCCTCGGCCTCGGCCTCGGTCAGCCCGACCGTCGCGATCTCCGGGTCGGTGAACACCGCCGCCGGGACCGCCTGCCAGTCCAGGCCGGCGGGCTCGCCGGCGATGACCTCAGCGGCCACCTCGCCCTCCATCATGCCCTTGTGGGCGAGCATCGGCTCGCCGGCGACGTCGCCGGCGGCGAAGACATGCCCGACGCCGGTCCGCGCCTGGTCGTCCGTCTCGATGAACCCGTCCTCGTTCGTGGCCAGACCGACGCCATCGAGCTCGAGCGTGTCCGTGACGGGCTCACGGCCGACCGCGACGAGCACCTGGTCGGCGGCGTGCTCGTGGGCGTTTCCGTCCTCATCCTCGGTGACGACGACGATACCGTCGCCCGCTTCCCGCCACTCGCTCGCCGCCTGGCCGAAGTGGAACTCGACGCCGAGCTCGTCGGCGGTGCGCTTGACCGGCCGCGCGAGGTCGGCTTCGAACCCAGGCAGGACGTCGTCGAGCATCTCGACGACCGTCACCTGGGTGTCGAGCCGGGCGAAGACCGTCGCGAGCTCCATGCCGATGTAGCCGGCGCCGACGATGACCAGCCGCTCGGGGGCCTCCTGGAGGTCGAGCGCCTGGGCCGAGTCGAGGACGGGCTCGTCGTCGAAGGCGAACCCGGGGATCTCGATCGGCCGGGAGCCCGTGGCGACGATGGCGTGCTCGAACTCGACCGATTCGGAGCCCTCGCCCTCGCCGCCGTGCATCACTCGGGCCTCGTGCTCGCCGGCGAAGAAGGCCGTCCCCTCGAGTAGATTGACCCCGGCGTTCTCACAGAGTTTCTCGACGCCACCGGTGAGCTGGTCGACCACGCCGTCCTTCCAGTCGACCATCGCCCCGAGGTCCACCGAGAGCTCGCCGGTGATGCCCATCGCCTCGGCGCCGGCCGCGTCATGGGCGAGGCCGGTGCCCGAGAGGAGCGCCTTCGACGGGATACAGCCCCGATTCAGGCAGGTCCCCCCGATCTCGCCCGCCTCCACGAGCGTGACGTCGAGGTCTAACTGTCCCGCGCGGATGGCCGCGACGTAGCCGGCTGGCCCGCCGCCGATGACGAGCACGTCCGTGCCGGTCGCGATGTCACCTACGACCATCGTGTCACTCCAGGAGGAGCCGCTGGGGCTCCCGAAGGAAGTCCTTCAGCCGGTTCTTGAACGCGGCCTCGGTGCCGCCGTCGACGACGCGGTGATCGATGCCGATCGACAGGGGGAGGGTCGGACGGGCGACGACCTCGCCGTCCTCGACGACGGGGCGCTCCTCGATGCGGCCGACGCCCATGATGGCCACCTCGGGGTGGTTGATGATCGGCGTGCCGAACTCGCCGCCGATAGCCCCGTAGTTCGTGATCGTGAAGGTGCCGTCCTGCATCTCCTCGCGGGCGATGGAGCGGTCGCGAGCCTTCTGTGAGAGCTCGCGGACCTCCGAGGCGATCTGGAGGAGGCCCTTCTGGCCGACGTTCTTGACGACCGGGACCATCAGTCCGGCGTCGGTGTGGGTCGCGATACCGATGTTGTAGTAGTGCTTGTAGACGAGTTCCTCGGACTCCGTGTCGAGGGCCGCGTTTAGGGCCGGGAACTCCTCTAAGGCCGCGACGAGGGCCTTCATGATGATCGGCATGTAGGTCAGGTTGATCCCCTGCTCCTCGGCGATGGGTTTCAGCCGCTCCCGCGTCTCGACCAGCCCGGAGACCTCGACCGTCTCGAAGCTGTGGACGTGGGGGATTTCGGACTTCGAGGTGACCATCTGGTCGCCGATGGTCCGGCGGAGTCCCCGGTAGGGCTCGCGGGTCTCACCGCCGGTGGGGGCAGCCATCGCGCCACCGGCCGCCGTGGCCGCCTCGCCACCGGAGTCGGCGAACTGCCGAACGGCGTCCTCGGTGACGAACGCCTCGCCGTCCCGCTCCTCGACCGCCGGAACGGCGTTGAGGTCGACGCCGAGCTCCTTGGCGACGCGACGCGTGGCCGGTGCGGCCAGCGTCCGTTCGCGCTCGGTTGCCTGGTCGCTCGGTGTGGTCGGAGCACCGGCGGTCTGCGCAGCATCGGCAGCCTCCGCGGGTTCGGCGCCGGCAGCTTGCCCGGTCTCGGCCGCGTCGGGCGCCTCGCCCTCGGCCGCCGCGTGAACGTCGCCCTCGGTGATCCGGCCACCCGGGCCGGAGCCGGCTACCGTCTCCAGGTCGACCTCGAGCTCGCGGGCGAGCCGGCGGACGTGCGGTGGGGCGACCGTGGGGCCAGCCTCGGCCTCGACTGATTGGTCGTCCTCGGGCCCAGGGATCTCCGCCGACTCGGCCGTTTGGGTGCCGGTGTCGGCGTCGCCCTCGACCGCGAACGTCACGATGACGCTCCCGACCGGGACGACCTCGCCTTCCTCGGCGTGGAGTTCGGTGACGGTCCCGTCGACGGGCGAAGGGATTTCGACGAGCGCCTTGTCGGTCTCGACCTCGGCGAGCGGCTGGTCCTCGGACACCTCGTCGCCGACCGCGACGAGCCATTGGACGATCTCCCCCTCGGCGACGCCCTCGCCGACGTCGGGGAGCTTGAACTCGCGTGGCATGGTCAGAACTCGACGGTCTCCTTGATTTGGTCTTCGATACGGGCCGGTTCGGGGAGGTAGTAGTCCTCGAGCGCGTAGAGGGGGAACGGCGTGTCGAAACCCGTTACACGGCCGACCGGGGCCTCCTGGTGGAGCAGCGACTCCTCCTGGAGGATTGCCGTGATTTCGCCGGCCAGCCCACCCGTCTTCGGTGCCTCGTGGACCACGACCGCGCGGCCCGTCCGCTCGAAGGAGTCGACGATCGCCTCGCGATCGATCGGCGAGACGCTCCGGAGGTCGATGACCTCGGCGTCGATGCCGTCCTCGGCGAGGTTTTCGGCTGCCTCGAGCGTCGGCCGGGTCATTGCCCCCCAGGTGAACACCGAGACGTCCTCGCCCTCGCGACGGACGGCAGCCTCACCTAGCGGGACGGTGTAGGGCTCCTCGGGGACCGCCTGGCGGAAGGCACGGTAGATCTTCTTGGGTTCGAGGAAGATGACCGGGTCCGGGTCGCGGATCGCGCTCGCGAGCATCCCCTTCGCGTCGTAGGGCGTGCTCGGGATGGCGACTTTCAAGCCCGGGTGGTGGGCGAAGAACGCCTCCGTGGACTCGGAGTGGTGCTCGGGGGCCCGGATGCCGCCACCGAAGGGGGCGCGGACGACGAGCGGGACCGTGAACCGGCCGCGAGAGCGGGTCCGGAGCCGCGCCGCGTGGGAGACGATCTGATCGAAGGCGGGGTAGATGAACCCCATGAACTGGATCTCGGCGACGGGGCGCAACCCGTAGGCGGCCATCCCGATCGCGGTGCCGACGATGCCCGACTCGGCCAGCGGCGTGTCGACGACCCGTCGCTCGCCGAACTCTTCGAAGAGACCCTCGGTCGCCCGGAAGACGCCCCCATTCCGGCCGACGTCTTCGCCCATGACGAGCACCGAGTCGTCCCGTTCCATCTCGCCCCGGAGGCCGTCGCGGACCGCCTCCACGAGGGTTCGCTCCTGGGTCGCCTCGGCCCGCTGGGCGCTCATCGCTGGCCCCCCGGCGGCCCATGGCGGCCGACGCGGCGGTTGCTGTTCATGCTAGTACGACCGAGCCCGCGATGCATAACCGTTGGTGGTGCCGGTCACCGTGGGAGGGTGCGAGGACCGCTGAACACCTTTATGGTCGCCACCGGAACACGTCCGACCATGGACCCCTCGCCGCCGGACGCCGACGACCTCCGGGCGCGCCAGGACGAGCGACTCGTCCACACGGTCGAGCACGCCTACGCGAACGTCCCCTACTATCGCGACCGCCTCGACGACCACGGCATCGCTCCCGGAGACATCGACGGGGTCGAGGACGTCGGACGGCTCCCGTTCACCACGGCTGCGGCGTTCGCCGAGCAGTATCCAAAGGGCCTCTTCGCGGTCGAGGACGCGGCCGTCCGGCGCATCCACGCTTCCTCGGGCACGACGGGCAAGCCGAAGATCATCGGGTACACCGACCGCGACCTCGACGTCTGGAAGGAGGTCATGTCCCGCGGGCTCTCGGCCGCCGGCGTCGAGCCCGGCGACACCTTCCAGAACATGGCCGGCTACGGCCTCTTCACCGGCGGGCTCGGCGTCCACGACGCGGTCGAGCATCTCGGCGCCACCATCGTCCCGACCGGGGCTGGGCAGACCCAGCGCCAGATCGAGCTCATGCTCGACCTGGAGACCGACGCCATCCACTGCATCCCCTCCTACGGGCTCTACCTCGCCGAGACCGCGGAGGAGCTGGGCCACGACCCGGCCGACCTGCCCGTCGAGACGGTCGTCTACGGGGGGGAGGCCTCGACGGAGCCGATGCGCGAGGCCCTCGAATCACGCCTCGGCGCCACCGCCGTCGACAACTACGGCCTCTCGGAGATCATCGGACCCGGCGTCGCCATCGAGTGCGCCGAGGCCCAGGACGGGCTCCACGTCTGGGAGGACCACTTCTACCCGGAGATCGTCGACCCCGACACGGGCGAGCCGGTCCCGGAGGGCGAGGAAGGCGAGCTCGTGCTCACGACATTGACCAAGGAGGCCCTCCCGATGCTCCGATACCGCACCGGGGACGTCACCTCGTTCGTCCCCGGCGAATGTACCTGTGGC